>WARQ01000992.1_pt2 | contig 124944 bp, 106 predicted proteins | sample 4769161 | NCBI WGS metagenome assembly WARQ01 (sample SAMN08893024, study PRJNA449175) | gut metagenome | isolation source: rumen sample fed with dry roughage | host: buffalo | place: India: Nagpur | collected 2016 | reverse complement strand
AACTCAGCCAATTGTACTCACCTTCGCTCTCGGTGTCGGCTGCCACCAAACAGTTGCTTCGTTGGATGCTAAGGCATCCAAATCTTGTGTCCCGTCTCCAAGAGACTGGATGGCAAAAAGGGCAGCGACGGTTCAGTCCCAAACAAATCGCCCTGCTGTTTGAATGCCTCGGGCCACCCTAAGTACTCCTCAAAGAACGTTTTGAAATGTAGTTACCATTACGTTTTCAATCCTATATGTTTGGCTTTCCAATCATATATCTTTGAAGTTTCAATCATATATCTTTGATTTGTCAAACATATATCTTTGAAAAAGCGATCTTATAGCCTTGAAAACAGGATCCGGTATCTTTCAAAAACGCTCTTTTAACCTCTGGGAAACGTTCCTTTTATCACCGGTTTTGCTTCTCTTTTAAGCGAGAAATCACTCCATAATGTTTTGGGAAACAAAAGAAAATGGAGTAAAAAGCCACTCCTACACCCTTTTGAAAGCTGTAAAGCTTCACGGAAAAAGAAGCGGAATTGCCCGATCGGTCGTAAACAGGTCCTTTTAAAAGCCGAAAAGTGGACTAAAAATGAGAAAATTACAAAACTAAAACACAGGCATGTGCTAATGCAGAATAAATTTCAATATGACAATAATACTTAATATCCACCTTTAATCTCCATCCATGTGTGAAATTATATTAAATAAAGACGATTACGGCTTCGTTTTGATCAACAAAATATGTAATCAGAATCAGCCTACTTTGAAGCACCTCAAAGAGCGTATAAATGACCTTACGGACATCCGTTTGAAAAAGAGAATCATCCTGCGGATTATCTCCTGGGCATTCGAAAACACTGAGCACACCTCCAGGCACTGGAAGCAGCTTTCTAGCGGCTTTTTGGCTGAGTTCGGTATAGAGATAAGCAGCTATGTTTGCTCGGAAGCAGACAATAAGCCGATCCATATCCCACTAAACAAGAGGATGTTACTCTACTATTGCGTATCTCAGCTGCTGGGCGACGGAGTGTTTGGAGACTGCTCCATAAACAGGATTGTAAGCTTCTTGCAAACCAATTTTGTTCTCAACGCAAAAGATGCCCACATCTACAACTGTCTGTATAAATTCAAGAAGAACAAAGAGATCAACCTGATTCGAAATATCGAAAATATGATTAGTATAGCATACAAAGAAACCGGCTGAAATGAGTTGAAAATGGAAAAACCAATCTCATACGGTTTTTCTCCAAAAGCCTCATCAGTAAAGGGATTTAACTTTTAAAAATATGAGAATCTTCCATTTTTTATTATCCAATCTTTTAACTGTTCTTTGTCGGTGGTTCCTGAGTTGCAGCGGCAACGGATTTACGGTTTTAAAGCGTAGCCTTATACAGAAATATTCTTTATATATTAATATAGGGCCTGCGGTTTGACCTGCGGTGGACACCCTCCAAACCCGCATCAATGCAGGGAAAAGACCTGCGGTTTGGCCTGCGGTTTTTTGGAAACCAAAAGAGTCACATTTGTTAAACACTTAAATTTCAACGTTATGAGTAATTTTAAACTAAAATATTTGGACAGCCTGCTGGAGTCGGGCTACATCAGAGTTCCACGAAAAGTGCTGAACGATCTTTACGGGTCCAATCCCCTCGAACAGCTATTGGCCAATGTGTATCTTTTCCTGTTTTCCAGAAGCTACTTTGCCACTGGCACGGTAGTCCGGGACAACAAGCAACTAACCTGCCACAGGGGTCAGTTGATTTGCTCCCAGGAGGAACTATCGGCAACCTTCGGGCTTACAATTTGGAAAGTCCGGGATGTGTTAAACCGCCTCAAGGAACGCTACCTGATCGAGGTAGAGAACATAAAGGGTATCTCGCACATCGGGATACTGTACTACGACTCCATCGCCGGCAAACCCAGACAGGAAGGTGCGTTAGAAGGAGGTTCCGGCAAAAAGAGACAGAAAGAGAGAGAAACGGAAGCGTCAAACACCACGTTTTCATTGAAAGGACACATTTTAGATTTTATGGGTAATGACTGAGAGTAACACGGGGATCACCCACGAAAAAGCAGTAGTTGCATGCCTGATTGCCAACACCGGAGCAATTACCTACCAGATTGGGCTTTTGAAGACAGACATGTTCAGCTCGCGCAAGCCGGGATTTATCTATAAAGCCATCGCTAACCTGCTCGAACAGGTCGAAAGGTCTAACTACAACCTGATAGACCGCGCCACGCAGGAGATTACCCAAAAGGGCTATCAAGTACGGATGGTAAACTATAAATGGGCGATTACGATACAACAAACCCATCCAACTTTATCAATAACAGTTCAAAAGTATACCAGCAAATCAGAAAAAAGAGAGGGTAATGCCAGTAGTTAATTCCTTTTCGGCTACGCTTAAATAGAGAATCCGAAACATATGCACCGAGTTAAGATAGAAAAGGAAATTAGCAATCGCTTTTTATGTAAAACAATTCTTTTTTATCGAATAAAAGATTAAGTTTGCACCGAAATATTAAAGATAAATCGGTATTAATAGATGTTAACAAAAAAAGAAAATAGTATAAAACAGAGTATCTTTAAGCGTTTGGAGGAATGTCCTGAACATTCGATTTTCTTCTTAAACGACTTCGCAGAATATGGATCGGTAGAAACTGCAAGAAAGATTCTGTTGCAAGCTCGCATGCAAGGGCTTGTAACACATCTCTCACATGGAATATACTTGAAACCAATGCGTTCCCGATTTGGGGAAGTTCCTCCCTCTATGGAAACGATAGCAAAAGAAATTGCAGAGAGAGACCATGTAGAAATCATGCCAACGGGAAATACTGCTGCCAATATACTCGGATTGTCAACACAAGTACCCATGACGGTTTCCTATCTCACGACCGGTTCCTCACGAACCATTAATATTGGGAAAAGATCTATCAAGTTCAAGCATGCTGCACCTAGAAACTTTGCGTACAAAGGAAAAACAATTCCGTTGATTGTGCAGGCTTTAAAGGAGTTTGGAGAAGAAAATATCACAGAGCAAATCAAATCAGCGTTATCTACATATATGGCTAAAGCAAACGACATTGAGACATTTTGTGATGACATCCTGCTTGCACCTTCATGGATTCAATCCATCATTAAACCTATTATTAAATCATAATAATGAAACATTGGCAACAATATAATAGTACAGAACAATTACAGATTCTTGACATAGCAAGTGCTGAAACAAACTTGCCACGTTTAGCCATTGAAAAGGACTGGTGGGTCACAATGACGCTTAAAGCATTGTCAAATACGCAATTCTCACATTTGATGTCCTTTAAAGGAGGCACATCACTTTCTAAAGGATGGAGACTGATAGATCGATTCAGTGAGGATATTGATATTGCCTTGAAAAGAGAAGATCGCTTTGCCATAAGTGGCACTTCCAATTCACAGTTAGCAAAGGCTAGAAGAACGGCACGGCACTATATCATACGTGAATTGCCAGACGATCTGCAAGCTTCACTTTCATCATTAGATATAAGTGACTTCTCTATTGAATCTGAAACAGGAAAGGATGTAACAGGAAAAACCATTGAAATGCGTGCCGACACACATCCATCTGTTATTTATATAAGCTATAATAGCATTGTACCTGAAACATCGGAATATGTACAACCCAAAGTAAAAATTGAGATTAGCTGCCTCTCAATGGACGAACCAGTAGAAGAAAAACAACTCAGATCATTAATTTCCGAATCAGTAAAAGACATCGAAGACATAACGGCAAAATTCATGACTGTTATTCCAACAAGGACATTCTTGGAAAAGATATTTCTCCTTCACGAAGAGTTCCAGAGAGAGAAGCCAAGAAATTACCGTATGTCACGACATTTGTACGACTTGGAAAAGATTATGGATAGCGAGTTTGGTGCAAATGCTCTTACTGACCGCTCATTATATAATGATATTGTCAGACACCGGAGCATATTCAATAAAATTCCATCCGTCGACTACAACACTCATCAGCCATCTAGCATTAGTTTCATTCCACCAAGTACAATTACCCAGGATTGGGCAAATGACTATCAGAGTATGAGGGAGGATTTTATCTATGAACAAGACTGTTTATCATTCGAAAATCTGATTACAAGAATGGAAGAGTTGCAGGATAGAATAAGAAAGGTATAGGAATTGTATAGTAATCAGTTTGTATACCATTGCTCTTCATTTTTTCTTTTCGGCAATGGTAATATTTTCTTACGAATCAGCGCTTTATATGAATGCTATTTTTTCAATAAATGGCACCGTTTACTCAGGAATTAGTGGTACTGATTGCTCCGGAATATACATCACTCTCCCCCAATTCCAGCTAAACGGTCATACACAGGGCATCATGAATCGGAAATATTATCTTTGTTTTTAGAGTATTATTCCGCACTTTGATACACCACCAGATCGGTGGATTTGTAGCCAACGCCTCCTTTTAGGGTGATGATTAGTTGCCTTTCTTTGCCGGAAGTGTTTTCATCGAGCTTTATTTGCAGTCGGTTGTCTTCTTTTTTCACTTCAAACCACTCTACGGCCATGGTTTCGTAGTAGTCGTAGTAGTTGTTTCCGTTAACCTGCTTACTATAGAATCCATTCTGATAGGTGGTTTCGTCGTCGTCGATAACTTTCACCATCCCGATGCCCCACCCTGTTGTTTTTGTGTTTAAAAGCGATACGTTTGCGGCAGCGGACAGGTGCAGCTCCTCTTCCTCGAGTCCGATTTGTTGTAGCTTTCCGTCGGAGTCGTCAAAAAGGGAACAGCCGCTCAAGGAGAACACAAGCATCACTGCGCATACAATGGTATCTACGCGCAAAACTTTTGCAAATTGCATACTAAACAGTTTCATAATGGTATAAAATTAAGCGAGTAACTATAAATAAATCAAGCCTTTACTTTGGCCTTTTCTTTGATAAGGATTACCGAAACGGCTGCAAGGATCAGGAAACATCCGCCGGTTAAAAGGGCGTAGATTGGCTGACCGTTATACACGTGGTTTACTATCCAGCCGTGGATTACGCCGTTTACTATCTGGGGAATGGTGATAAAGAAGTTGAATATTCCCATATAGGTTCCCATTTTAGCGGGAGGCAGACTGTCTGAAAGGATGGCGTAGGGCATGGCCAGGATACTTGCCCAGGCGATACCGATACCTATCATGGAGGCGAACATCAGGTCCGGATTGGTAAACAGGTACATGGTGATTAATCCCCCGCCTCCCAACAGAAGGCATACGGAATGGGTTGCTTTCCGGCCGATTCCTTTGGCGATTGGTATCAGCATCAGGGCAAACAGCATGGCCACAAAGTTGTATACACTGAAGAGCTCTCCCACTTTATCGGCCGCCACTGCATACTGCGCAGATGCGGGGTCTGTTACGCCGTACACATGTTGCGCCAGTGCAGGTGTGGTATAAACCCACATCGAGAAGAGGGCAAACCAGGAGAAGAACTGACACATCCCGAGCTGCACCATTACCTTGGGCATGTGTCTGATATCGTGCATAATCTCGAGAAAACCATTCTTTTTCTTTACTTCGGCGGTTGTTGTCTTTTCGGAGAAAGCTGCCAGCTCCTCAGGCGAATATTCTTTGGTCTTGACGATGGTCCACATCACACTGCTGAACAGGATGGCGGCCCCAACGTAGAAGGCTACTTTCACATTGTCGGGCACTTCGCCGGGAGCAGCGGTGTTGGACAGTCCGAAAAAGTTATTCATGATACTGGGTAACAGCGAGCCTACTACGGCTCCCACCCCGATAAGGAATGTCTGGATGGAGAATCCCTTGGTGTGTTGCTCGTCCGGCAACATATCTCCCACCAGGGCTCTGAATGGTTCCATGGTTACATTGATGGAGGCATCCATAATCATAAGCATACCGGCTCCGATCAATACCGGCGACAAGATGGCATGGGCCGTTCCGGGCGATAAGAAGAGGTCGGCGTTGGGCATCAGCACCAGAGCGATGGTGGTAAGGATGGCTCCCACAAGGAAGAACGGACGGCGGCGGCCCAACCGGCACCATGTTTTATCCGAATAATGACCTATAATCGGCTGGATGATCATCCCCGTTAGCGGCGCTGCCAGCCAGAAGAGCGAAAGATGTTCCACATCTGCTCCGTAGGTTTGTAAAATTCTGCTTGAGTTTGCGTTTTGCAGTGCAAATCCGAATTGTATACCGAGGAAACCAAAGGTAAGGTTCCATATTTGCCAGAAGTTCAAAAAAGGTTTTTTCTTCATAAAATGATGCTTTAAGGTAGTTCACCGCAGCAAACTTAGTGAATTAATCTGAAAAGCGAAGCCCGCCGGACTAAAAAAGTCAGCGGGTGGTTTCGCGTACAACCAGGTTTGTCTTGATTATCTTATTGACAATCTGATCGCTCTCGCGCCGGCCTTCGATGTGATCGAGCAACAGGCGCATGGAGGTGGCCCCCATTTCGTATCCGTGCTGGTCGACCGACGTAAGCTGGGGATTGCTTATCTCTGCGATGGCATTGTTTGTGAACCCGCAGATGGATACCTGGTCGGGTACTTTAAGCCCTTTGGCCTTCACCACATTGAGGATACCCAGAGCGGTTTCGTCGTTTACGGCAAAAAAGGCATCGGGTGGCTCGGGCAAATTAAGCATAGAGGGAGTGATTTCAAGGGCATCTTTGTAATTATTGCAGATGGTCATCAACGATTTATCCACAAATATTCCGTGTTTGCGCAGGGCATCTTCGTACCCCATGCGCCGGTTGCGCGAAATGGGCATGTGCGATTCGGATCCGTAAAAGGCAATACGCCGGCAGCCTGTATTAATAAGGTACTCCACGGCTGTTTGCACACCGGCATAGTCGTCTACCACCACACGGTCTGTAAGAATTCCGGTACAGATACGGTCGAAAAATACTACCGGTACTCCGCTGTCTATCAGTTCCTGAAAATGCGAGAAGGAGGTGGTTGTTTTCGCCACCGAAGCAAGCACTCCGCACACACGGGATTCCTGCAGGGTGTATGCCCCGCGCACCTCGCGCTCGAACACTTCGTTGCTTTGGGAGATGATCACCCGGTATCCGGCCTTTTCGGCCTCGTCTTCGATACCCGACAAAACCGATGAAAAGAAGAAATGCACAATTTGAGGAAGTATCACCCCGATGGTTTTGGTGTTGCTTGTGCGCAAACTCAATGCAAGGGCATTGGGTTTGTATTTATGCTCTTTGGCAAAAGCAAGAACCAGCTCTTTTGTTTCCTTGCTGATGTCCGGATGATCGGCCAGAGCCCTGGATACGGTTGAGGGTGCTACATTAAGTGATTTCGCTATATCTTTTATCGTTATTTGCCGCTTTTTCATTTGTTAGGATCTTTTCATTACTCAAAAATAATAGTTTTTAATTAACAATTAGCATATCCGACAAACTTATTATGAAATTATAACAAGATTTACTTATTTATGCAAACGTTTGCGGAATCGTTTGCATGGAATAAAAGGGCTTAAACCAACTATTTAACCCATAAATCTGTTTTGTGTATATACTTTTGCATCGTTGACTGAAATTATTAAAATTAAACACAAAATAGAGTATTAATCTTAAATTAACTAATGCATGAAAGAGAAGATTCATTCTTGTAAGGTTAGAATTATCCTGTCTGTTGCGATGGGATTACTATTCTCCCTCGGTGTCTTTGCACAGCAAATAACTGTAAAAGGCCATGTGAAAGATGCCAGCGGTATACCAATTATTGGTGCGAATGTTGTTATTAAAGGATCTACAATCGGATCGGTAACCGATCTGGATGGTAATTTCCAGCTTCAAGCTCCTCAAGATGCTACTATTTCCATTTCATTTGTAGGATACAAACCCACAGAGGTAAAGGCTGCTCCGGTATTGATGGTGGTTCTTCAGGAAGATGCCGTTATGCTGGAAGGTACAGTGGTTATTGGTTACGGTTCTGTTAAAAAGGAAGATGTTACCGGCTCTGTATTGGCTATTGATGCCGATAAACTTACCAAGGGTATGGCTACTTCGGCTTCAGACCTGCTGGTAGGTAAGGCTGCCGGTGTAAGTGTTGTTACCGATGGTGGTGCTCCGGGTGCTTCGGCTGCAATCCGTATCCGCGGAGGTTCGTCCATGTCGGCCAGCAACGATCCGCTTATCGTTATCGACGGTGTTCCTGTAGACAATCAGGGTATCAGCGGGATGTCTAACCCGTTGGCTACCGTTCACCCCAGCGATATCGCTACATTTACTATCCTGAAGGATGCTTCGGCTACCGCTATCTACGGTTCGCGTGCATCAAACGGTGTAATCATCATCACGACCAAGACTGGTAAGACCGGCCGGGTTAAAGTGGATTACAACGGTTCGTTCTCCGTTAGTACCAAGTACAACGAAGTAAGTGTGATGGATTCCGAGACTTTCCGCAATTTTGTAACTACAAAATTCGGTGCCGGGAGCAATCAGGCCAAGGCTTTGGGTAACACCAGCACAAACTGGCAGGATCAGATTTTCAGAACGGCTTACAGTACAGACCATAACGTAAGTATTTCCGGAGCAATTCCTAATATGCCTTACCGTGCTTCTGTGGCTTACACAAATGAGAATGGTATCCTGAAGACTTCCAACCTTGAACGTGTTACGGGTTCATTAAGTGCCAATCCTAATTTCTTCGACAAGAAGTTGAACATCAACTTAAATGTGAAGGGGGTTTATAACACCAACCGTTTTGCCAACCAGGGTGCTATCGGTATGGCTACTCAGTTTGATCCTACTCAGCCTGTTTATATGGATAACAATAACTACGGAAACGGCTACTTTATCTATATGAAAACGGATGGCAAACCTGTAGATATCGCTCTTACAAACCCGGTTGCCATGTTGGAACAGCGTAACGACGAGTCTACCGTATATAGAAGTATCGGTAACGCTCAGATCGATTATCGTATGCATTTCTTGCCCGACTTACGTGCTAACCTGAATGTGGGTTACGACGTTTCAAAAAGTGAAGGCGATGTGATTATTGCGGACAACTCTCCTATGACCTATACTTCCGGTAACTTTAAGCAAGGATTTGGTGAAAACACCTATTATTATCAGCTTAAACGGAATACATTACTTGATTTCTATCTGAATTATGCCAAAGAGATCGGCATCAACAACATTGATGTGATGGCTGGTTACTCCTGGCAGCATTTCTATAACAGCACAAAAAACAGATACCCCTACTCTGCTGCCTTCGCTCAATCGAAGGGTGAAGAGTTCTATAAGGAAGGCGACGAATACGAATCTGAAAACTACCTGATTTCTTTCTTCGGTCGTTTAAATTACACGTTGTTGAATCGTTACCTGGTAACATTTACATTGCGTAACGACGGTTCTTCACGCTTTAACCCGGATGGTCGCTGGGGTTTGTTCCCATCGGTTGCTCTGGCATGGAAGATGAACGAAGAGGCTTTCCTGAAGGATGTGGATGCATTGTCTGATCTTAAATTGCGTTTGGGATACGGTATAACCGGTCAGCAGAACCTGGGTAGCAGCGACTATCCTTACATGGCCCGTTACATGTATAGCAAGGCGGGTGCCAACTATTACTTTGGCGACACCAAGTATTCGCTGATCGCTCCGTTGGCATACGACGAAAACCTGAAGTGGGAAGAAACAACTACCTGGAATGCGGGATTGGATTATGGCTTCCTGAACGGCCGCATCACCGGTGCCCTTGATTTCTATTTCAGAGAAACAAAGGATTTATTGAATACCGTATCGGTTGCCGCAGGTACCAACTTCAGCAACCAGTTGCTTACCAACGTAGGTACTTTGGAAAACAAGGGGGTTGAGTTCAGTATCAATGCTCACCCGGTTGTAACAAAGGATTGGGACTGGACCATCGGTTATAATATTTCATACAATAAAAACACGATCACCAAGATGACTTTGAATGACGATCCTAACTATGTGGGTGCTATTCACGGTGGTATTGATGGTGGTACAGGTTTCAACGCCTTGATTCATGCTGTTGGCAAACCGTTTAACTCATTCTATGTGTACGAACAAGTTTATACTCCGGAAGGTGTGCCTGTAGAAGGTGCTTACGTAGACCAGAACGGCGACGGCAAAACCGACGAAAAAGACCTGATCACTTACAAGAAAGCGGCTCCGGATGTATTTATGGGATTCTCTTCTCAGCTGTCTTATAAGAACTGGGATTTCGCCTTCGCATTGCGTGCAAGCTTAGGAAACTATGCTTACAACAACATCCAGTCGCAACGTGAAGCTTGGGGTGGTTCGCAGATGTACGACCAGACCGGATTCCTGAAGAACCGTGTTACTACAGCCGAATATACAAACTTCAACAATGCACGCTACTTGTCGAACTACTATATCCAGAATGCTTCATTCCTGCGTATGGATAACATTTCGATAGGTTATACTTTCAACAAAGTGTTTACTAAAGATCAAAAAGCAAGAGTATATGCAACGGTACAGAATCCGTTTGTAATTACAAAGTACGACGGTCTGGATCCTGAATTCAACAACAACGGTATTGACAACAATATCTATCCTCGTCCACGTGTATATATGATTGGTTTGAGCCTTAATTTTTAATATGATATAAATATGAGAACAAATAAATATAAATATGTAATTTCCGCCTTCTTGGTAAGTGCTGCCCTAAGTGTCACCTCTTGTACGGGAGACCTGGATACGGTGCCTTTGGATAAAGATGAGCTTGTTTCTGAAGTCGTATTTGGAAGCGATATCGCAGCTTACCAGCAAAGCATCGCCAAATTGTATGCCGGTTTTGTAATTGGCGGTAACTCGGGTGGCGACAGTGATCAGGACGTGGTTGGTATCGATGGTGGTAGCCAGGCTTCTTTCCTACGTGTGTTGTGGAATATGCAGGAGCTGACTTCCGACGAAGCGCATTGTGCATGGAACGACCCGGGTATACCCGACTTTAACATCCTCTCCTGGGGTTCTTCAAGTCCGTGGATCAAAGGTTCGTACTATCGTTTGTTTTATCAGATCAGTGTAGCGAATGCATTTCTTCGTGAAACAACCGACGATAAGCTGGCTGCCAGAGGTTGCTCTGCTGATGTGATTGCAAAAGTTAAGACTTTACGTGCCGAAGCTCGTTACCTTCGTGCCTTGTGTTATACACAGGCTTTGGACTTGTACAGAAATGTTCCGCATGTAACTGAAAACAGCAAGATTGGTAACGTATTGCCCGACCAGATTATGGGTCCGGAATTGTTTACCTACATCGAAACCGAATTGAAGGAGTGTGAAGCCGATATGCTTGATCCTACCGTTGGTTTTAGTGCCAATTACGGTCATGCCAACAAGGCTGCCAACTGGGCTTTGCTTTCAAGATTGTATCTGAATGCCGAAGTGTATGCAGGTGTAAAGAAATATACAGAGTGTATCACCTATTCTAATAAGGTTATCGCTGCTGGTTATCAGCTTGAACCGGTTTACGGCGATATGTTCCGTGCAGACAATCACTTGTCTAAAGAAATGATTCATCCGTTGCGTTACGACGGCGACCAGACCATGACATGGGGTGGTATGACTTACCTGTTGTGTATGGGTTCGTCAGACATGCAGTCGGCTACCAATGCCAAGGGTGCATGGCAGGGTGTTCGTGCCAAGTCTTCTTTGCTTAAGATTTTCGAAAAGGAAAGCAACAGCACTCTCGACTCACGCAGAAGCATGTTACGTACCGAACTTACTGCCAATGTAGAGATTGTGGATCAGTCTACGTTTAAAGACAACGGTATACCTGTTGCCAAGTTCTATAACGTAAACAAGGATGGTTCTAATCCGGGTAGTGCCGAAGCGTATGTAGACTTCCCCTACTTCCGTCTGGGTGAGATTTACCTGAACTATGCGGAAGCTGTGTTGAGAGGTGGAACAGGCGGCGACAGAGCCACTGCTTTGAAGTATATCAACGACTTGCGTAAGAGAGCCTATACAGACGACAGCAAGGCGGTTATTGCCGATGCAGATCTTAAACTTGATTTCATTCTGGATGAAAGAGGACGCGAATTGTTTTACGAAGCTCAGCGCCGTACGGACCTGATCCGTTTCGGTAAGTTTACTTCCAACGATTACGTATGGCCCTGGAAGGGTGGTTCTGCCACCGGTACCGGCGTTGCCAGCTACTTTAATGTATTCCCCATTCCGGCAGATGATATGGGTACCAATACAAACCTTATTCAGAATCAGGGTTATTAATCAAGGCTTGTACAACTTATAAATTAAACAGAAATATGAAAAAAATTAATATATTCTTTCTCGTTCTATGCTGTTTATCTTTCTTCGGATGCGAAGAGGATGATAAGGTGACAATGCTTGATTTCAGCAATATTGTCGCACCCGAACTTGAAAAGGTGTTACCGGAAAACTTTGTAATTACAGAAACAACCAACCTGAACGACCAGGTAGGTTATGTACTTTGGGAAAAAGGTGAATACGGGTACGCAGCTTCGGTAACTTATACCGTGCAGGCGGATATTCATGGAGGTACATTCGAGGAGCCTGTAGAATTGGTTTCTTCTACAACCGACAGAGCTGTAATTACTGCCAAAATGCTTAATAATGCAGCTATGGCTTATACCATCGAATCTAAGCCGCTTACACTGGACTTGCGTCTTAAAGCTGTGGTTAGCTCGACCGGTGGCGACGGAACAGCGGTTCCTGTTGTTTACTCGAAAGTTAAAACCTTTACATTTACTCCGTATATCGCCGAAGTTCCGGTGAAGGATGCCCTTTATATTGTAGGTGGTGCTTTGTACGGTTGGGGTAACGATAAGGCCAATGTGGGTAAAGACCTGCAGCCGATGTTTGCTGCCGACAGTAAACCGGGTGAGAAGATTTATACCTATACCGGTTTCTTCAAGAGCGGAAGCGGTGGCTTCAAGATTATCACACAGGCCGGAAACTGGGATACCTGCTACGCCTATAAGGGTGCCGGTTTAATGGGTGCCAACAATGACGGTGGCGACTTCCCTGCTCCTGCTGCTGATGGTTATTACACGCTTACAGTAAATCTGTCCGATCTTACTTATACAATGGTTCCGTATGCCGAAGGTGCTACTGCCAAAACATATGCTACGATCGGTGTGATTGGTGATGCTACTCCTACCGGATGGGATTCGGATACGGATATGGTTGAAACATTGCCTCACATCTGGGTGATTCAGAAGATCAACCTGATTGCAGGTAAAACCATCAAATTCCGTGCGAATAACGACTGGGCCGACAACTGGGGTGTGGGTACGACTACCGACAATATTCCTTTCGGGGTTTCATCAAACGGCGGAGATAACTTCCCCATCGAGAAGGGTGGCGAATACTTGCTTGTACTGAACGACCTTACAAAACATTATATGATTATCCGGACCGAAAAGCTTCCGTAATCAATACTATGTAACAAAATCGGAAAGGGTATTCATCCTCCTTGGGGGGTTATGGATACCCTTTTCTTTCCTAACCAATAAAGATTATACACATGAGAAGATTTTTACACACCTTATTTATCATTCTGTTTTTGTTTCAGGTACTTCATGCACAGGTTACCACCGTACCTGCGGTTGTTACGGAATCAGGGGCTGTAGACATTATCTTTGATGCCTCGCAGGGCAATAAAGGGTTGATGGGCTATACCGGAGATGTGTATGCCCATACCGGTGTTATCACCAACCTCAGCACCAGCGGAAGTGATTGGAAATATGCACCTGCCTGGGGTGACAACAGTACCAAATATAAGCTTACTTCGCTGGGTTCTGACAAGTGGAAACTTACTATTTCGCCCGATGTACGTTCGTGGTACGGGGTACCTGCCGGCGAACAGATCAGTAAGCTGGCCTTCGTGTTTCGCAGCGCCGACAAGACCAAAGAGGGTAAAGCGGCCGGTGGTGCGGATATCTTTGTTACACTGAATGAATCTGTATTTACTCCTACGGCTCCGGTTGTTCAGGCTCGTCCGGCTAACGTGAAGGATGGAATAAATTACCTGAACGATAATTCGGTAACGCTTGTTCTTTATGCCCCGGGTAAAAGTCACGTGCACCTGATGGGCGACTTTAATAATTGGACCAAAGACAATGCCTGGCAGTTATTTAAGGATGGCGATTATTGGTGGATTACGGTTAACAACCTGGAGAAGGGAAAGGAGTATGCTTTCCAGTATCTGGTGGATAATAGTCTGAAAATAGCAGATGCCTATTGCGAAAAGATTCTGGATCCGTCTAACGACTCCTATATTCCGACTTCAGTGTATCCGAATCTAAAAAGCTATCCTAATCAGACTGAAGGGATAGTCTCAATATTGCAGACCGGCAAGACCGGCTATACGTGGACGGCGACCGATTTTGTTGCTCCTCCTGCCGATCAGCTGGTGATATACGAGCTTCTGGTACGCGATTTCACCACCGAGGGTACCATAAAAGCGGTTACTGCTAAACTGGACTATCTCAAATCATTGGGTGTAAACGCCATCGAGTTGATGCCTGTACAGGAATTCGACGGGAACGACAGTTGGGGGTACAATCCTTGTTTCTATTTTGCTCCCGATAAGGCCTACGGTACAGAAGCCGATTATAAGGAGTTTATCGACGAGGCACACAAACGGGGCATGGCTGTAATTCTGGATATTGTCTTTAACCATGCCACGGGTAATCATCCTTTTGCCAAATTATATTGGGAAGGTTCTGCTACTGCTCCCAACAATCCGTGGTTCAATGTTACAGCGCCTCATCCCTACAGTGTGTTCCATGACTTCAACCATGCTTATTCCGGCACGCGCGAATACTTTAAGCGGGTATTGGAACATTGGTTGAAGGAGTATAAATTGGACGGATTCCGTTTCGACCTGTCCAAAGGGTTCACACAAAACAGCTCCACAGAACAAACGGCCTCCAATTACGATGCCAGCCGTATCGCCATACTGAAAGACTACAACAGCAAGATCAAGTCGGTCAACCCCAAGGCTTATACCATTCTGGAGCACTTCTGTGCTGCTACTGAAGAGCTGGAGCTGGTACAAGACGGTATGATGGTGTGGGCTAATGCCAACAACGCATTTTGTCAGGGTATCATGGGGTATAGCAGTCAGTCGGATTTCTCTTCTCTCAGCGCCCAATCCCGGCAGTGGAATCTGAAGGGTATGATAGGATACCAGGAAAGTCACGACGAAGAGCGTACCGTTTACAAGGCGAAGACCTACGGAGTGGATGGGGTGAAGAACAGCACACAGGTTCAGATGGAGAGAGCCGGTATGAATGCGGCTTTTCTGTTTACCATACCCGGGCCGAAAATGATCTGGCAGTTTGGCGAAATAGGCTATGATTATTCCATCGACTACAACGGTCGCGTAGGTAAAAAACCGGTGAGATGGGATTACCTGGAGAATCCGGACCGGGCGATGCTGGCCGACACCTATGCCACTTTACTGAGTCTGCGCAACGAGTTCCCGCAGGTATTTGCCAATCCGTCCACCGAAACGCTTCGGGTTAGCGAAAGTTATTGGAGCAACGGCCGGTTTATCACCTTGCAGCATCCGGATCTGAATGTAGTGCTGGCGGGTAACTATAACACTTCTGCCACATCAGTAACTTTGCCCTTTACACAAACGGGTACCTGGTATGATCTGTTTACCGGCGAATCGTATGTGGTGGATAACCTGAGTAATCCGGTGAATGTTACGCTTCCGGGAAGCAGCTTTAAATTGCTTACCAGCAAAAAGACGCTGACGGACAGCGAACCTATATCGATGGAGAAGCCTGCGGTGGTCTACCCCAATCCTACAAACGGTTTTATTCAGTTTAGCGACAGTGCTCCGAAACGTGTAACACTTTACAATGCCTTAGGCAGACAGGTGTTGCAACAACAGGTTACCGATGGCACCCTCAATATAGGCAATCTGCCTGCCGGTCCTTACTTCATGCAGGTTTATACCGCCGGTAAGATGGAATCGCTCACGATTTTAAAACGATAAGATCAACTAGGACCAGACAGTAATAGTCTGACAAAACCAAATGCGGTTCGATTTATTAATGCAATAGGTCAACGCAATGTACGCTTTCAGTTTATTACTGCTACGCATGTAATTAAAAAGAAATAGGAGGTCTCAATAATCAGAGACCTCCTATTTTTATTTACTATATCCATCCGCTAGTGCCCCGATAATAACTAATCGGAATGCTCATTTCATTGATTCGTAAAGTGGTTTATATATAAGAGAGTCTCTCCAATGCAATAGCACCGGAGAGACTCTCTTATTATCAATGACATTTCTTTCAGTTTATATCATTCCTATCCTCTGCTTACCACTTTGCCTCCCAGAATGACGAAGTCAATCAGGGAGGAAGTATAGGCATACGGGAGATACCAAAGTGATGAAATTTCTTTAGTTATAAGCACATTGGCACGTTTGCCCGTACCGATGGAACCGTGACTGTCACTAATTCCCATGGCATAAGCGCTGTTGAGGGTTGCTGCATTGACAGCCTCTTCGGGGGTAAGCTTCATGATAATGGTCGCCAACGAGAGGATGAACTTCATGTTGCCCGATGGAGACGATCCCGGATTATAGTCGGATGCCAAGGCAACGGGCAATCCTCTGTCTATCATCTTTCGAGCAGGTGGATACTTCATTCCTAAGAAAAATGCCGCACCGGGCAATAAGGTAGGCATAGTTACACTTCCTTTTAATGCCTCGATCTCTGCATCTTCGGTAAACTCCAGGTGATCCACCGAAAGGGCGTTATGCTTCACTCCGACCTGTATCCCTCCCGAAAGAGCCAGTTCATTGGCGTGAATCTTCGGACGTAGGCCATACCGGGCACCTGCTTCGAGTATTCGTTCGGTCTCTGCACAGGTAAAAAAACCTTTGTCGCAAAAGCAATCCACAAATTCGGCCAGCCCTTCGTGCGCTACAGCTGGAATCATTTCGTTCACAATCAGATCCACATATTCCGATTGTCTGCCTTTATAAGCCGCAGGCACGGCATGGGCACCCAGAAATGTGGCACGGATAGTAAGAGGGGTGGTTTCCTTCAATCGACGTATCACCCGCAACATCTTCAGCTCGTCTCCGGTATTCAGTCCGTATCCACTTTTAATCTCCACAGCACCCGTTCCCATACCGATAATTTCATTGGCGCGTACCAAGGCCTGATCGTAAAGTTCGTCCTCGGAGGTTTCATGCAAACGAAGGGCCGAGTTGAGAATACCCCCACCTCGTCTGGCTATCTCTTCGTAGGAAAGTCCTTTAATCTTATCCACAAATTCCTGTTCCCTGCTTCCGGCATATACAAGATGGGTGTGCGAGTCGCAAAAAGCAGGTAAAACATACTTGCCGGTTGCATCAATCACCTCATCTGCCTGAACATCTGTTCCCTGAAGGTCACGCATCGGTCCGTAAGCTACGATGCAGCCATCTTCCATCAACAGAAAGGCATCCGTTATGGAAGGCAGGTTCGCCATATTCTTTCCACAAACCTTATCCCGGAAATGTTCTGTCCCGGCACAAGGTTCTCCCGAAGATGCACTTTGAACGGGCGTCTCTATGGTGCCCGTCTTTAAGTCTCCCAATGATACTGCTTGAACGTTTGTATCAGTAGTTGTATCTGCTTTTGTGCCTGCACTATCTTCCCCTAAAGACACATCCGGGTGTTTGTAGCTGCTTCCGGCAGTTTCTTCTACCTGAATAAGTTCTTTGATATTTTTTATCAATAGCCTCATAACACGATATATCTTTCCTTGCGTAAAAACTCGACACTTGCCCGCATGTATTCGTACATCACGCAGTCGTTCTCAATAAAAGGGACAACCTTGCGGTAGGCAGCACATATACTTTTCAATTTGGGGGAGGTTTGCAACGGGATACGGAAGTCCAGTGCCTGGGCAGCCGTAAACAGTTCGATGGCCAGAATACGTTCGGTATTCTCCACCACTTTGTAACATTTCGTAGCTGCATTGGCACCCATACTCACATGGTCCTCCTGACCGTTAGACGATTCGATGGAGTCTACCGAAGCCGGAGTGCAGAGTTGTTTGCTCTGACTCACAATGGAGGCTGCCGTATACTGAGGGATCATAAATCCGCTGTTCAATCCGGGGTTCCCGGCCAAGGAAACAGGAAGCTCCCGCTTGCCAGCAATCAGCCGGTATATTCGTTGCGAAGCGATACTGCCCAGTTCCGCCATACCGATGGCAAGGAAATCGAGAGCCACCGCCAAGGGTTCACCATGGAAATTACCGGCAGAGATGATCAGGTCTTCGTCGGGCACAATCATGGGATTGTCTGTTGCCGAGTTGATCTCCGTCGTGAACACCCCTTCTACATAATCGAGGGTATCTTTGGCGGCACCGTGCACCTGGGGTACGCACCGGAAAGAATAGGGATCCTGAACGTGTGTCTTTTTACGGGAAATAATCTCGCTTCCGGCAAGTAATTGGCGGATACGGCGGGCTGTCTCAATCTGCCCTTTATGGGGACGGATAGCATGTACCGCCGGATGAAAAGGTTCGATGCGTCCGTCGTATGCATCGATGGAAATGGCCGCCGTTACATCGGCTGCTGCCGACAGCCGTTTGGCATTCATGATACACCAGCAACCATATGCTGCCATAAACTGTGTACCATTAAGCAATGCCAATCCTTCTTTGGACTGCAAGGTGATTGGTTCCCAGCCGAAGCGCTGGTTTACCTCACTGGAAGGGACATCTTTTCCTTCAAAATTAACCTCTCCCAGCCCCAGCAAAGGCAAGGATATATGAGCCAGAGGAGCCAAATCGCCCGAGGCGCCCAATGAGCCCTGCTGGTAGACAACGGGACAAACATGGTTGTTAAAGAAGTCGACCAACCGCTGAACGGTCTCCAACTGCACTCCCGAATACCCATAAGAAAGGGATTGCACCTTTAGCAGCAGCATGAGGCGCACGATTTCGTTGGGAACCCTGTCGCCCGTACCGCAAGCGTGAGAAACCACCAGGTTACGCTGCAATACAGCTAGCTGTTCGTTGCTTACGCTGATATCGCAAAAGCAGCCGAAGCCGGTGGAAACACCATAAATAGGTTCATCCTGTGTTTTTAATTTATTGTCGAGATAGGCACGGCATTTCAGGATACGGGCTTTGGCATCTTCCGACAATTCCAGTCTGTATCCCTGTTCTATAATCTCTTTCAGTAGGTCGACCGACAAATGTCCGGCATCGATCCGATGTATCTTTTCCATATTTAGCAGATTTTTTTATCACAGATTTAAAGCATTCTTTATTATATCCTCGTCCGCCACATGAGGCAACGTAACCACCATATCAGGCACACAGGCCATTTCACGGCAGATGGCTTCCATGGCTCCCTCGTTACGCGCCCAGCTCCTGCGGGCCAGGCCGTTGCTCACATCCCATAAGAGCATGGAACGTAACTTCCGTTCCGCTTCAGCAGAACCGTCTATCACCAATCCGAAACCGCCGTTAATCACTTCGCCCCAGCCAACGCCACCTCCGTTATGAAGAGATACCCAGGTTGCACCCCGGAAGGCATCCCCCACTACATTCTGGACCGCCATATCCGCTGTATAGGACGATCCGTCGTAGATATTGGAGGTCTCTCTGAAAGGAGAATCCGTACCCGACACATCGTGATGGTCTCTGCCCAATACCACCGGAGCATATATTTCGCCCCGTCGTATCGCATCATTCAACTCCCTGGCGACTTCAATACGTCCCTGGGCATCCAGGTATAGAATTCTTGCCTGCGATCCTACCACCAACTTGTTTTTACCAGCCTCTTTAATCCAGTGCAGATTATCCTCCAGCTGCGATAAAATATCCTCAGGGGCAGTTGGGATGCGTTTTTCCAGTATCCGGGCGGCAATACTGTCGCTCTTTGCCAGATCCCCCGGATCTCCCGAAGTACACACCCATCGGAACGGTCCGAATCCATAATCAAAATAGAGAGGTCCCATACTGTCCTGCACATACGACGGATACCGGAACGAACCTGTCTCATTGAGCACATCGGCCCCGGCTCGCGATGCTTCCAGCAAAAAGGCATTCCCATAATCGAAAAAGTACATTCCTCTGGCAGTAAGCCTGTTGATGGCTGTCACCTGTCTGCGTAAGGACTTCCGCACCTCCTCCTGAAAACGTTCAGGCTCTTCGGCCATCATGCGGTTGGCCTGTTCGAAATCCATCCCTACAGGATAATATCCACCCGCCCAGGGATTATGCAGCGAGGTTTGGTCGGAGCCCAGATCCACATACATATCCTCATGGGCCAGTCGTTCCCACAGATCCACCACATTCCCCTGATAGGCAACAGATACCACTTCGTTATCATGTATAGCCTTGCGGATACGCGGGATGAGTTTATCCAGCGAGGTAAATACCTCGTCCACCCACCCCTGCGCCAACCGAACCTGGACCGCCTTGGGGTTTACTTCGGCAATTACCGAAACTACACCCGCTATGGTGCCCGCCTTGGGTTGGGCTCCGGACATTCCACCCAGACCCGAAGAGACAAACAAAACACTTTTCCCTGATGCTCCCTTTGACTGTTGTTTCCGTTTGGCATTAAGTATGGTGATGGTTGTTCCGTGTACGATGCCCTGGGGACCTATATACATGAACGAACCCGCCGTCATCTGTCCGTATTGTGAAACACCCAGGGCATTCATCCGCTCCCAATCGTCTTTGGATGAATAATTAGGTACAACCATCCCGTTGGTAATCACCAACCGTGGAGCCTCTTTATGAGACGGGAACAAACCTAGGGGATGACCAGAATACAGGACCAGAGTCTGCTCGTCGGTCATCGTTGCCAGGTATTTCATAGTAAGCAGGTACTGCGCCCAATTCTGGAAGGCAGCTCCATTTCCTCCATACACTATCAATTCGCGGGGATGCTGCGCCACCGCATCATCCAGGTTATTGGTAAGCATCAGCATGATAGCCGCAGCCTGCCTGGATCGACACGGATAATCGCCTATCGGTCGGGCTGTTATCTTATAATCCGGACGGAAACGATACATATAAATCCGTCCGAAACGAGCCAGTTCACTAGCAAACTCGGGAGCAAGTTCGGCATGAAACCGGACAGGGAAATAGCGCAACGCATTCTTCAGTGCCAATACCTTCTCAGATTCGGTAAGCACATCCTTACGTTTGGGCGCATGGTTTACCGTCTCTTCGTAAGGTTTGGGTTCCGGCAATACATCCGGAATACCCGTAAGAATCGCCCTTGAGAATTCTTCTTTCGACATCTCTTTCATATCCTCACTATATTTTGGCATTCACAATTTCAAGGATGGCATCTTCTTTTTGCCGGGCAAGCTCAGCCATTCCGGCAGCTTCCTTTAACAAATCTTCCACCCTGCTTCGATCCTTGATGGAAGCTGCATTGATACGCACATTCAACCAGGCACCTAACACTGCTGCACGTGCAGCCAAAGCTCCCACTCCGGCGTCGGATACAGAATTGGGATTCCCCGTCTGAGACATCTGTCCGGCTAAATCAAATACAGCCATGGAAGCCTTCATTACCCGGAACGGCACCTGAGTAGCATAGAAGGTAGCCTCCTGAATGGCTTCGGTACGAAGCTGTTTCTCCTCCGCCGTATTCTTAGGCAAGCCAAATGCCTCCATCACCTTATTGAAAGAACGGGTATCTTCATCCACCAGATAAAGAAGTTCCCTGACTAATTCCTGTCCTCGTACCGCTGCGTCCGAGAATTCCTCCCAACGATCGTCCCAACCCGGTTTATGCGCCGAAAGATTGGCAACCATCGTTCCCAAAGCAGCACCCAAAGCACCCATGACGGCAGCAATGGATCCTCCGCCCGGAGCAGGCGACTCGCTGGCAGTTTCAAGAATAAAACCGGTCACACTTCTGTCTACCAATCTATCCTCTTCTTTCTTATCCAGCATATACTCAATCACCTTATTATCAACATCAAAAGGTTTAAGGTCATCCAGTCCCATCGACAGAACAGCCATACGAATAATTTCTTGTTCCGGAATACCCAGCGAGCGCTGTTGTTTACGTAAAAAATAACGTCCGGCATCCAGCAATACCGATTTGGGTATCAACCCCACTATTTCGGTACCCGTAACCCGTACTCCACGGGCAGCAGCTTTGGCGACCACCTCTTCAAAAGCAACGTGCACCGGAGTAACGGCCACATTGGTTATATTCATAGAGACCTGTGCAATTCCATACTCTTTTATAAACCATCCGATTGCCGCCGTACTTTTTAACGACCCGGGGATAAAACGCTCCCTTCCCAAATCATCCTTCATGATACGCCCTACAGGCGAGCCTCCTTCACGCATAACCCTTCCGCGTTCGCGTACATCGAATGCAATCGCATTGGCCCTGCGCGTAGAAGTTGTATTTAAATTGAAATTAATAGCAATCAGAAAGTCCCGCGCCCCCACAGCCGTACACCCGGTCAGAGCAACCCTGTCCGTCCACTTTTCACCTCCAAAGTCGGGCATCTGCTCCGGAACACCAAAACGGGGTTTAAGTCCCTCGTACTCGCCTTCGCGGCAAACGGCCAGCTTTTTCCGTTCGGAACGGAATGCGGCATATTCATAACAATATACAGGAATACCGGCTTCTTTTGCGATGCGCTCTGCCAACCGGCGGGCATATGCAGCTGTTTCATCCATCGAGATTCCCGAAACCGGAATAAGGGGGCAAACATCCGTTGCCCCCATACGAGGATGTTCGCCGTGATGCTTACGCATATCGATCAGTTGAGCGGCCTTCACCACACACAAGAAAGCTGCCTCAACAACGGCCTCTACCTCGCCTACAAAAGTAACAACGGTGCGGTTGGTAGCCCACCCCGGATCCACATCCAGCAGCTTAACTCCCGCCACACCTTCTATTGAATCGGTAATCTGTTTGATGACCGACATATCGCGTCCCTCGCTAAAATTGGGTACACATTCTACTATTCGTTTTTCCATATAAACACCAGGTTACAAAGTGATTCTTCAGGATTAACAACATGTAATCCCCTGCGCTAAAATTACATATTTTCAATTTCAAAACAACAAATCAGGGGAATTAATTTACATTTTATCACTTGTACTTATCAAATCCAGGCTTTATCCGGACATTACGGTGACAATATTACAGATCTCTATTGGGATTGCTCAATTATAACTATCCTCCTTCATTTATAACTTTTGCTTATAATACATTACTAATTTTGAAGATCACTTTATCTCAATATGTACTATATTTGCGTTGGGTTTAAATGATATGAGTATTAATATTTAATCGTAAAACACATGAAATTTGTAACAAACGAAAAACTCACAATTATCGGAGCCGCCGGAATGATAGGTTCCAATATGGCTCAAACAGCCCTGATGATGAATCTGACTCCCAACATTTGTTTATATGATCCCTTTGGTCCCGCATTGGAGGGAGTAGCTGAAGAATTGAATCATTGTGCTTTTAAAGGGGTTAATATCACCTGGACAACCGATATACGTGAAGCCCTTACAGGCTCATCTTATATCGTTTCATCCGGAGGAGCTCCACGCAAAGCAGGTATGACACGTGAATATCTTTTAAAAGGAAATGCCGAAATCGCACGCCAGTTGGGAATGGATATCAAGACCTATTGTCCGGATGTCAAACATGTGATTGTTGTATTTAATCCCGCTGATATTACAGGACTGGTTACTCTTCTGTATTCCGGATTAAAACCCACGCAGGTTTCTACACTTGCCGCACTGGACAGTACGCGCCTTCAATCGGAACTGGCAAGATACTTTAGCATTCCGGCATCCGAAATACATAACTGCCGCACTTATGGCGGACATGGAGAACAAATGGCTGTATTTGCATCTACCACTTTTATAAAAGACCGGAAATTGTCCGATCTGATCGGAACTCCGGAAATGCCTGCCGAAGATTGGAATGAATTAAAACAAAGGGTCATTCAGGGAGGAAAGCACATAATCGAACTAAGAGGCAGATCATCATTTCAAAGTCCGGCTTATCTTTCCATCTGTATGATTGCAGCTGCTATGGGAGGTCCCGCATTTGAATGGCCAGCCGGGATGTATATACAGGACGGGAAATTCGGCCATATCACCATGGCCATGGAAACGACGATTACAGCACAAGGAATTACATATAAGGAGGTAACCGGAACAAGTGAAGAGGAGTCAGAACTGGGCGAAAGTTACACACACCTGTGTAAACTAAGAGATGAAGTTATCGAGATGGGCATCCTTCCTCCCGTAAAGGAGTGGAATAAGCTTAATACTCACATTAAATAGGTAGTCTTTAAGGTGTATTAAACAAAGAGGATTCTAATTTAGTAATCCTCTTTGTTATTTAAAAATGGTACAATTACTTAGTGCTCTTTTCTTCACCTTCTTTTATCAGCACCAGATGTTTTTTCCAATCTTCGGGGATTGAATTGATATTCACCTGGTTTTCTGCATTTTTCTCAAGTTTCACTAAACTAACATCAACAGCCTCGGTATCCAGCTTATACATCGCACCAGTTGCCGGATCGACGATAATCATACCAATAAGGCCTCCAAACAAGATGTTACCCCAATACCATCCTTCTACTTTAGAACCTACTTGTCTGGTAACAGGCTGGTATCCCTCTTTGTCGAACTTGATCATGTAATTTTCTCCTGAGAAGAATCCATTACTCGATTTTAATTTCACAATGGCAGGCGTAGTTCCTTCGTAAACCATGGTTCCCTTTTTCCCGGTAATCGTTACATTGGCACCTTCTGGAGAAGAGTTAATGGCAACTGGATAGGTGGTTTTAGTTAAAATGGAAGCACATCCCGTAAATAAAATAGAAGCTAGAAATAATCCGGTAACAAAAGCTAAATTTTTCATCTTACATAAAATTTAAAGGTAAAATAATCACTCACGTTAAATTATGGTTTTAAAGGCGTAAAAATAGACAAATAATTAAGATTTGGAATACTTATTTATTAATTTTATCTTTGTTATATGATAAAAATACATATAACAGAGAAATTGCAGGAAATAAGGAGTCGTCTACAAGGAAATAAGTCATTATTTGTAAACGAGTTACTGCATCTTGTACAGTCCGATTACAATCGTATGATTGACAAAGCGCACGAAACTATTCCGGAACAATCCAGCGACCAACATTTTGAATTACTTAGAGAGTATAAAATGATTATCCGCTACATCTCAACATATATAGAGAAAGGGGAAGTAAAACTGGAGGACTTTTTGTCTGATCCTGACTGCATAGAAGTGCCCGAAAAGGTTGAACAGATCATGGCCTTAGTGGAAAACATTCTTACGATGGAAGTTCAGGAGGGAGAAGTGATCCCATGAGAAAGCCTTTAAACCGCTAAGACATCCGCATTATTCTTTTGACAACAGGTTTACAGTACCCCAGATTTCCAACTCTCTGAACACGGGTGATAGACTTTTCCCTAGGTCTGTAAGCGAATACTCCACCCTAGGAGGGATCTCCTTGTATTGTTCACGCAAAATTAACCCATCCGACTCCAGCTCCTTAAGTTGTTCGGTCAGCACTTTCCTTGAAATATCAGGTATGCGCACCGCTATTTCGCCAAAACGCCTTGTGCCGCTCAATAACGAATACAGAATGATTGTTTTCCACTTACCTCCAATTAGTTCAATAGATGCTGTAACCGGACAATTTATTTTTTTACCTGATTTGACCATTATAGTTACTTTTTCGTTACCACTTATTTTGATGTTACCTTTTCGTAACCTGTTACAAATACAAACTATTGTTAGTTTCTTTGCGTAACAAATATATGAATTAAGGGATTTAGACACATCCATTTTATATAAATTAACCATAAAAAACGGATCTTCTTCAAAAAGAATCTGTTTAGTTTATGATAGGCTAAAGATTTTAATTCAGTATATAAAAGAGAATAGTAACCATTAAAAAGAGTTAGAATGAAAATCGGAGTAACAGGAGCGACCGGACAATTAGGTCGCATGGTAGTTGATAAACTAAAAGAAAAAGTGTCTGCCAACTCAGTTGTTGCGTTAGTGCGTAATCCGGAAAAAGCTGCCGGTATGGGAGTGGAAGTCCGCTCATTCGACTATAACCAATCCGAGAATCTGGTATTGTCTTTACAAGGAATTGACAAATTACTGCTTATATCAAGTAATGAAATCGGGCAACGGGCAAAACAACACGCCAATATAATACATGCAGCCAAACAAGCTGGTGTACAATGGATTGTATATACCAGTCTATTGCATGCCGATAAATCAACGCTAAGTCTTGCTGGAGAGCATCTGGCAACGGAAGAGGCGCTAAAGGAATCTGGCATACCCTACACGCTGCTGCGCAACGGATGGTACACAGAAAATTATACCGCGTCCATCGCTGGAGCCCTTGCTGCAGGAGCATTTGTGGGAAGTGCCGGCGACGGTAAGATTTCATCAGCTCCGCGTATGGATTTTGCAGAAGCGGCAGCCATTGTATTAACCAGTGAAGGTCATGCCGGTAAAGTATACGAATTGGCGGGCGACCAATATTACACCCTGAAGGATCTGGCCGCCGAAATTTCGAAGCAGACCGGGAAAGAGCTGCCTTATCAGAACCTTCCCGAATCCGAATATGCCCGGATACTTAAGAGCATAGGTTTGCCGGAAACATTTGCTCTGGCAATTGCAGGATGGGATGTAAGTGCATCGCACGATGATCTGTTTGACAACAGTGGTCAGTTATCCGCATTACTTGGCAGAAGCACCACGCCTCTTTCCCAAGTAGTGGCAGATGCCTTAGCCGCAAAATAAACAATCGCCCCCATGTTCCGGATTATACACACCGAACATGGGGGCATTTATTTTATGGAGTATTCCACCTTTTGAATTAGCAATCTGCTTTGAAGCTCGTCAAAAAATGAGGGATCGTCCGGAGCAATAATGTACTTTCCTTTGTGTAGCGTGTGTATTAAAATCCAATGATTGTTTCTGCGGGCATAGAGTTTTACCTTGCCGATACGGGGTGAATAAAAATAACCCCAGTGACCGAATATGCCACTGCATCCGAAAGTACGTATCATGGAAAATACATTGCCCTTACCAAGGTATTGGGCGGCACTTATTTCATTAAGGCGGATGCTGATTTTCTTATAAGGGGCTTTTAAAACCAAGCTATCCTCTGTAAGACTGAAAGAGGTGGGAATATGACCATATATCACCACATAGAGTACAGAAAACAGCGCAAACAGGATCAGCCGGGGATAAAAATCGGGAATAGCGAAGAAAAGCACAACCAACAAGGCTGTAAGTATCAGCGTAATCAGAAAATTGGTCCGATCCATCGACGAAGTAGAGGTTATTGTTTTCATATCAAAGTATTTAAATTTACAAAAAACCATCTGCATGTATCCTCACAAAGATACTAATTATAACCAAACTTCAAAATAAGCTTCTGCAAGCACCCTGGTTTTGGACTTACAATTTGTTTGTTTGAAACAAATCTTCTAAATTTACTTTCTGTCAATAAAGTAGTATACTAGTAATGTTATAAATAAAAGCATATGAAAAACGTAATTGTATTTGGAGCAAGTACCAATCCTGAAAGATACGCGTACAAAGCCTCAGTCGAGTTTAAGGCAAAGGGCTACAACGTATTTCCGGTTGGCCGCAAAAGGGGATTGATACAAGACATGGAGATTTTGGAAGAACCTCCTATGGACCGCCACATTGATGTAGTTTCCATCTATCTGGGTAAAGACAATCAGCAACCCTATTACGACTATCTGCTGAAGATAAAGCCGGATCATGTTATTTTTAATCCGGGTACAGAAAACCCTGAATTGGAACAGATGCTTACGGAAAAAGGAATCCGAAACGAAGAGGCCTGCTCGCTGGTACTTATGCGTATCGGAGAATTATAAATACAAAATATCAATTTCTGTAATTTTAAATTAAAAAGAGTTGATCACTTAAACCTTTCACTAATTGCCTTGTCAAAGAGTCATAAATCATTAATATTTAAATATATGAGGTGTACTATTTTCTCTTTGGCAACGCTTTTCATTATTTCGCTATCTGCCTTTGCGGCTCCTCAGAATAAGGAACCCCAACGTAAAAGATTATCCGAAATACCAAAAGAACTGAATTTAAGTGCCGAGCAACAAAAGCAGCTGGATGCTCTGAATGCCGAATTCAAGGCAAAAATGGAAGAGTTCAAAAAAAGCATGGATGAGCTTAAAAGCAAGCAAGGCGAATGGAAAGGAATGGCCGACGAACATCAGAAGGCTATTAAAGAACTGCTCACTCCGGAACAGATGCAAAAATGGAAGGATATGATGCCTCAAATGGGAAAACTTCGTCAGTTTGATTCTCGCAAAAGAGAATTTGTAACCCCCGACGGAGATGTACTTCGCTATAGAGGCAGAGATTTCATTCCGGGCGACAGCATGAAGTTCGGACCTCACAGACGGGGATTCGCTCCGGGAGATAGTTTGATGCAGGGTTCGTGGATGAGGGGAAAGGGCGACCGTTTCTCCGGACTTAACCTGAGCGATGAACAGAAGACTAAACTGAAGGCTTTACGCGAAGAGCACCGTAAAAAAATCGGTGAGATGAACACCCAACACAGGGCTGAAATGGAAAAGATTCTGACTCCCGAACAGTTGAGCAAACTCAAAGAGAGTCAACCCGCATTTGACAAAAAACAAAGAGGGAATGCGTCGGATTCTGTTTCTGCCAAAGGTAAAAAGGTAGAAAAGAATGTACAGATAAAAGTTGAAAAAAGGAAGTAAAGCAATTTGATTGTTTAGGTTTTTACGGATTTAGAATGGTTTTTAAACAGAAACCCCGATGCAGATCTTTTAGACAGCATCGGGGTTTCAACGTAAAGATTATGCTTAATTACAAAGGGTATTCGTCAAATGCATACAATACGGTACTTAAGTAGCGTTCGCCGGTATCTGGCAGCAGCGTTACAATCAGCTTACCTTTATTTTCGGGTCTTTTAGCTACCTCGGCAGCAGCCCATGCCGCAGCTCCGGAAGAAATACCAACCAGCAATCCCTCTTTTTGTGCCAGCTCGCGACTTGTTTTAATGGCCGCATCGTTTGTTACGGTTATAATTTCGTCCACCACCGCAGGATTGTATGTTTTAGGAATGAATCCGGCACCTATACCCTGAATCTTATGAGGAGAAGGGGCTCCACCCGACAATACGGGTGAGTCCGCCGGTTCAACGGCGATGATTTTCACATGGGGGTTATGTGCCTTAAGGGCCTCACCCACTCCACTGATAGTACCACCTGTTCCAACACCAGCAACAAAGATGTCCACTTTGCCGTCTGTATCGCGCCAGATCTCTTCTCCGGTTGTTTTTTTATGTATCTCGGGATTTGCCGGGTTTTCAAATTGCTGTAGGATTACAGAACCTTCGGTTTCAGCCTGCAGATCGGTTGCCTTCTGTATGGCAGCCTTCATTCCGCCGGGACCTGGAGTCAGCACCAATTCGGCACCAAGAGCTTTTAGCAGAGCGCGGCGTTCCAGACTCATGGTTTCGGGCATGGTAAGAACCAGCTTATAACCTTTTACAGCTGCAACAAAAGCCAGTCCAACGCCGGTGTTACCACTGGTAGGTTCGATAATAGTCGCACCCGGTTTTAGAATTCCCTTGGCTTCGGCATCTTCAACCATGGCCAGGGCGATACGTTCCTTCACACAACCAACCGGATTGAATGATTCCAGTTTTGCCACTACAGCTGCTTCCAGCCCTTTACTCGCATTAAAAGCAGAAAGTTCCAACAACGGAGTATTTCCGACGAGTTCAGTCAATTGTTTAGCAATCTTTCCCATATTGTTATGTTTTATCGTTATTTATTTTTTACAAAGGTCGGAATTTTACAGAACTCAACAATACCATAGTTATGGTATATTTTATAAAAAGGTTAATCCACCCCCAGTAAATCGCGGGCATTAGCCATAGAGGCTTCCGTAAGGGCAGCCCCACTCAGCATACGTGCAATCTCGATAACACGTTCTTCCGTATCCATCTGCTTTATCTGGGTAATGGTTCTGTCGTTCTCCTCCTTTTTAAAGACATAATAATGGGCATTCCCCTTCGAAGCGATCTGCGGCAAATGCGTGATGGCCATCACCTGCATCTTGGTTCCAAGTTCATGCATGATATCCCCCATTTTATTAGCGATATCGCCCGATACTCCGGTATCCACCTCGTCGAATATGATGGCGGGTAAAGCTGTTGCTCCGGCTATCATGGCTTTGAGACAAAGCATCAGACGGGATATTTCACCTCCCGAAGCCGTATTGGCCACCGGTTGGAGGTCGCCGCTCTTATTGGCGGAAAACAGAAAGCATATCTCATCAATCCCATCAGCATCGGGAGCCGATTTGGTCTTAAAGTCGACCGAAAACCTTGTGTTGGGCATACCCAGCGGAGCGATCATTTCCACCAGCTGTCTGGCTAGTCCCAACGAGGCTATTTTACGCTGCTCGCTTAACACCGAAGCTTGCTGCATCAGCTCTTTGAATGTTGTATCCACCTGCAGCTGAAGTGCTTCTATCTGATTATCGTAAGAATCTATTTCCTGTAGTTGCGCCGTATATTTTTCCTGCAAAGCGATCAGCTCTGCAACCGAATTCAGATGATGTTTCTGTTGCAGGGTGTAGATCAGATTTAGACGCTCCTCTACAAACACCATCCGTTCGGGGTTAAATTCCACATCCTCTTTCTGCGAATCGGCATCGGATGCCAGGTCGTTCAGGTCGATATAAGCCGAGCGCAACCGTTCTGCCATCTCCTTTGCCTGGGGGTAGAAGCGCTCGAGGGAGGTGGCTGTCTGCAACGCCTCTTTTATCTGCAACAACCCACCCTGTTCGTCGCCCGAAAGTAATTCTGTAATTTTATACAAGGCGCCCTTGATCTCTTCGGCATGCGTCAAGGTTTCCTGTTCTTGTTCCAGCATCTCCTGCTCTCCATCCGTCAACCGGGCTTCATGCAATTGCTCCAGCTGGAAACGGATGTAATCTTCCTCCTGCCGGTTCTGACGCGATTTCTCGGTCAGCTCCTTCAGATCGCGCTTCAACGACTGGTAACGGCTGAACTCCTTGCGATATAGAATGAGCGGTATTTCGTTGTCGGCCAACACATCCACTACGTCCAGCTGAAAACGACTATCGCCCAGCATCAGGTTCTGATGCTGCGAATGGATATCGATCAATCGTGTACCGAGACTGCGCAACACATTGAGCCCTACCGGCGAATCGTTTACAAATGCACGGGATTTACCCGATGCATACAGTTCGCGGCGCAGGATACAATGTCGGGCATCGTATTCGAGATCGTTGGCAATAAAAAACGGTTCCAGCTGATAGAGCGAGATATCGAAGGTGGCTTCAATAACACACCTGTCGGCCTCTTTCTTGATACTTTTTCCGTCGGCCCGCTGACCTAAAACAAGGGAAAGAGCTCCAAGTATGATTGACTTTCCGGCTCCCGTTTCGCCGGTTATCACCGAAAAGCCATTGGCAAATTCTATGTCGAGACTATCGATCAGAACATAGTTTTGTATGAATAAGGACTTAAGCATAATGCATCACTTTTTCAAAGATTCCAGACGGGTAGTCTGCGTTGGGTAGATTGCCGACAAGAGTTTAAATCCCTCCTGTTTTTCGGTTTGATTGGCTTTGGTGTACACACCTGTCACCTCGTCGAGCTTGCCATCCGAAAAAAGCTGTAGTAAAACAGATCCGGGGCGTGCCGACTGTATTTGCTGCAATACAGGGAGTGACTCGATGATGGTTGTGCGTCCGCGATCCGGATTTGCAGCCATCTCGTCCAATCCTTTCCGATGGTATGTGTACCAGAAGTTCCGGAAAATCTCGGAGGTATTGTCGGTCAGCGCAGTAATCAGGGCATGTCTGTTACGATTGCCATCGAATGCTTTCCATCCGTTCCAGGCCATTTCCGACTGAGCCAGGGTGGTTACCTGCATCGCTTGTTGCAGATAGGCAGTTCCTCCCTGGGGTGCAAAGCTGTCGAAATCCAGTCCCAGGATAACATAGATATAGAAAACCACCGAGGCGGTAAGGTTGCTCTGCAAGGTATTCTGCGCGTAGTCCAGTGGTTCAAACTCGGTATAGTCGAAATCCAGCTGGGTATCTCTAAAATTAAACAACGTAGTGGAATAACCCGAATTATAGACCGGACGACGGGCCTGCACCTGTAACTCGGCCTTGAAGCTCGACTCGGAAGGCATTTCGTTTATAATAAACGTAAAGGTACAGTCGATCCGTTCGTTCACGGCAAACGTGGCATCCGTCCACCTCCGGTTATTTATAAACTCAGTAAGTGCCGTCTGCAGTGTTGTAAACACCTGTTTGTTGGTTCCCTGCACCTTGTCACTGTTTATCGTGACCCGGGCATTGAGTTCCTGCGCCCCGGCTGTAAAGCAAAGCAACAAGCATACAAACACATACATCAGCTTCTTCATTCTATGTCGGTTTTTATTCTATACGTTAATACATGCTGTTATTTCAACAACGACGCCAGTTTTTCAACGATATCACCTGCAACTTCATTTTTGGGCTTTACAGGATATTCGGTCAGTTTGCCGTTGGCTTCCAAAATAGACACCTTGTTGGTATCGCAACGGAAACCGGCACCTTTATCCTTTAACGAATTCAGCACGATAAAATCCAGGTTCTTCCTTTCAAGCTTTTCCGTAGCATGCGCCACTTCGTTGGTCGTCTCCAGGGCAAAACCTACCAGACGCTGACCGGCCTGCTTCATTTTACCCAATGCAGCGGCAATATCCGGATTGGGCACAAGATGCATGGTAATATCGCCGGTCTTTTCCCGCTTTATTTTTTCGTCCGATTGAACCTCGGGGCGATAATCGGCTACAGCAGCACATAATATGGCAGCATCCGAATCGGGGAAAGTCCTTACTGCCGCCTGATACATCTCTTCGGCCGACTCAACATCGATTCTTCGTATACCCGGATGAGTGGTGCTAAGGGAAACCGGTCCGGCTATCAATGTAACCTGGGCCCCCTGGGCTGCACAGGCTTCTGCCAACGCAAATCCCATCTTGCCAGACGAATAATTACCTATAAAACGTACCGGATCTATCTTTTCATATGTAGGCCCGGCTGTAATTACAATCTTTTTTTGGGTAAGGCTTCCCAAACCATCAAAATAGCGGTCAAGCACACCCACAATCGCATCGGGTTCCTCCATCCTTCCCTTGCCTACCAGGTGGCTGGCAAGTTCGCCTTCGCCCGGCTCGATGATATGGTTACCAAAAGACCGTAGCTTCTCAATATTTTGTTGTGTTGAGGGATGAGCAAACATATCCAGGTCCATCGCCGGAGCAATAAACACCGGAGCCTTGCAAGACAAATAAGTGGTGATCAACATATTGTCTGCAATACCATTCGCCATTTTGCCAATAGAGGAAGCCGTTGCCGGAGCAATAAGCATGGCATCTGCCCATAAGCCAAGATCCACATGGCTGTGCCATGAACCATCACGGTTCGAAAAGAATTCGCTAATCACCGGATTGCTGCTTAGTGCAGACAACGTGATGGGTGTGATGAATTCTTTACCTCCCGGTGTTATCACAACCTGTACTTCGGCTCCTTTCTTAACAAGCGCCCGGATAATATAGGCAGCCTTGTAGGCAGCAATACTCCCGGTTATTCCCAATATTATTTTTTTACCTTTTAACATGCTTTTCTGTTATAATCTAAACCTCTTTTCACTATTAAAGGCGGGCATCCATTCAATTATTTGGAATTGAAATTTCTCAATTTAATCTCGGTAAGAACTTTCTTTGTGTTCAAAGGAAAATCGCCCTGCATCATCCAACCATAATACCCCTGGTCGTTTTTAAGCACATCTTCCACACGTTGACCTTTGTATTTACCAAAATTAAAAACCTCTTCGCCTTTATCGTTGTAAACCATGCGTCCGGCAAAGTCTACATTCGTATTAAAGCTGGAAAACTCAGAAAGATACTTGATATCGTTCTCCAACTCAGGATATCGGTCAAGCTGCGCCTTAAGCACCTCGTAAGTTGCATAGGTGTCGGCTTCGGCCGAGTGTGCATTTTCAAGACTTTTATCGCAATAAAACTTATAGGCTGCCGCCAGGGTACGCTGTTCCATCTTATGGAAGATGGTCTGCACATCCACAAACTTTCTTTTATTAAGATCGATGTCCACTCCGGCACGCAGAAACTCTTCCACAAGTAACGGAATATCGAAACGGTTTGAATTAAATCCTGCCAGATCGCATCCTTCAATCTGTGCTGCCAGAGATTTGGCAATCTCCTTGAACGTGGGACAATCCTTTACATCCTCGTCTGTAATCCCATGTATGGCAGTAGATTCTGCAGGAATAGGCATCTCCGGATTAATTCTTCTCGTTTTTACCTCCTCCTTACCATTGGGGAAAACCTTCACATACGAAATCTCTACAATACGATCTTTTACAATATTTATCCCTGTTGTTTCCAAATCGAAAAAAACCAGCGGATTCTTTAAGTTTAATTGCATTATTTAATTGTTAGTCATTTAACATCATTGGCATGAGCAACATCAGCAGATCCTCATTCTCTTCGTTCTCGGCCGGGATGATAAGTCCGGCTCTGGAAGGATCGGCCAATTCAACCACCACTTCGGTGGAATTGATATTGTTCAATATTTCGATAAGGTAAGTAGCCTTGAATCCGATGCTTAACTCAACACCCGTAAACTGACAGGCGATAAGCTCCTCTGCTGCAGTAGAGAAATCGATATCCTGAGCCGAAACTTTCATTTGGTTTTCCTTTAGTTGAAGTTTAACCAGACTGCTTGCCGGGTTTGAGAAAACCGAAACACGTTTAAGAGCATTCAGGAACGACAAACGGTCGATAATCACTTTATGCGGATTGTTCTGAGGAATTACACTGTTGTAATTGGGGAAGCGTCCTTCAATCAAACGGCAAACCATCTCAAAATTAGTACAGTTGATGTATGCGTTGTTGTCGTCAAACTTAATGGTAACCATTTCGCTTTCCTTTGCCAACACGGCTTTCAGCAGGTTAGCCGGCTTCTTTGGAAGAATAAAAGATGCCTTTTCCGACGATTTTACAGACAGATTACGCAAACGAACCAACTTATGTCCGTCGGACGCAACAAAAGTAAGATTATCCGGGTGGATATCGAAATAAATACCATTCATAACCGGACGCAATTCATCGTCGGCCGTGGCAAAAATGGAACGGCTGATACCATTCAACAATGTCTGTGCATCTACAAGGATGGAAACAACGTTCTGTCCCAATGGCTTTTGTTGCGGATAGGTATCCCCTTTCTGTCCGATAAAGTTGTATTTACCATTTTGGAAATGAATGAAAATCTCCAGATTGTCGTCGTTGATATCAAACGTAAGCGGTTGTTCGGGAAGCTCTTTCAAAGGCTCCAACAGAATCTTTGCAGAGACTGCAAATACTCCGCTACCCTGCGCATTCATTACATCGACAGAGGTAACCAACCGTGTTTCGGAGTCGGATGCTGTCATTGTTAATTTATTTCCTTCCAGGTTGAAAAGGAAGCTGTCCAGTATTGGCAAAGAATTTTTAGACGCAATTACTTTGCTTATAGACTGCAGGCGGGAAAGTAGCGCAGTACTTGATACATCGAATCTCATAGCTCTTTATTTATTTATCTGTTATTATTATTCAAAAATTACAACAGAGCAAAATTAAGAAATTATTCCGTTTAAAAGGTAATCAAACGGATCAAAAGTGGAATAAAATAAAAAAGGATGTCCTTTTGGGGACATCCTTTTTTTTATGCGTTTGCGTGCAATTATTTCGCGAAATAATCTTTTACAGCTTCGTTAGGAACCATTTCTTCCTGGAAGGTATATGCACCTGTTTTCGGAGACTTTACCATCTTGATTACTTTAGAGTAAGTACGACCGTCGCCTTTTTTAAACGCTGCTACTACTTTTTTTGCCATTGTTTAAATCTCCTATTACTTAATTTCTTTATGAACTGTCATCTTCTTCAAGATTGGGTTGTATTTTTTCAACTCAATTCTTGCTGTTGTATTCTTTCTGTTCTTCGTAGTGATATATCTGGAAGTACCGGGCATACCGCTTTCTTTGTGTTCAGTACACTCAAGAATAACCTGAATTCTATTTCCTTTTGCTTTCTTTGCCATTTCTTATTTCCTCCAAATTAAGCGTTTAAATAACCTTTTTCAGCAGCTTTTTTAATTGCTTCATCCAATCCTATCTTATTGATAGTACGCAAGCCTGCGGCTGAAATATTCAGGCTAACCCAACAATCTTGCTCTACCCAGTAGAACTTTTTTGTGAACAGGTTAACATCAAACTTACGCTTCGTTCTCCTTTTAGAGTGCGAAACGTTGTTGCCAACCATTGCTTTTTTTCCGGTAATTTGACAAATCTTAGACATCGCTATCTTCCTTTATTTTTTATATTACTTGCAACTATTCGATATAATCTCTCATAATCAGGGCGCAAAGTTAATCATAGTTTTCAGCTTACGCAACTTTTTACCCTAATAAAAACATATTTATCTCATTTTCCAGACTAGCATCACGTATAGAAAAGGAGCTAAACAACAAAAGCAGACCACCCACCTAGAGTAGCCTGCTTTCGCAGTACGCAGGATGAGATTTGAACTCACACACCGAAACCGGCACTACCCCCTCAAAGTAGCGTGTCTACCAATTCCACCACCTGCGCATAGAAGTGGTGCCCGGAACAGGACTCGAACCTGCACGTAATTACTTACACTAGTACCTGAAACTAGCGCGTCTACCAATTCCGCCACCCGGGCTGCTTCAACACTTTTTGAAAGGTAACCTCATGCTACTCTTTTGTTTGAGCGAAAGACGGGACTCGAACCCGCGACCCTAACCTTGGCAAGGTTATGCTCTACCAACTGAGCTACTTTCGCGATAACGGGTGCAAATATAGAGGTTATTTTAATACTGACCAAACATCTTTGTTATTTTTTTCACAACATTTTTACTCCATCAAGGATATCAACCAGTTATAAAAAGATATACTTCTATATTTGCACTCCGCACTTTCTGCAAGTTGTCTGTAGCATACTTTTATTTTAATCCCGTTGCTTCAAGCCACATGTTAGCCATCAGCTGGCGGCCGGGCAGATCGGGGTGTACGCCGTCGCCTGCCCAATACCGTGCAGGGACTACCTTCATGGCGGCATCAAATCCCGACTGGAAGGGAACAAATATGGCGTCAAATTCTTTGGCCAGCTTTGCTGCTACCACCCTGTAGGCATCGAACATGGGGAACCAACGTTCGTTTTCGATGGCCGATCCGCCTTTTAAGGCAAAAGGTTCGCAAATAACGAAGCGTACGTTGGGTAATTTTTCTTTTGTATATTTCAGCAGATCGCGCAGGTCGTTTTCGTAGATCTCTACAGTTCCCTTATAACCTCCGCTCAACGTATGCCAGTAATCGTTCACCCCAATCAATATACTCAGTACGTCGGGTTGCAGCGCAAGGCAATCCATCTCCCATCGTTCGCGTAACTGAAATACTTTGTTGCCGCTGATACCTTTGTTATAAATCTTAGGCTGACTTGCCGCATGTTTTTCCAGGATACTTGTCGCCGTAAAAAGGGAATATCCATAACCAAGCTGCTCCAGCGTATTGCAACGGTTGTTTGCCTTATCGCGGCCTGCATCGGTGATAGAATCTCCCTGAAACAAGATTACAGCATCTTTTTTTAGTTTAAGGGGCGCTGTCTTCACAGCCGTTTGGTTGGCCACCGCAGCTTTAGCCAATTCAGGGATAAACAAAGCTCCCATACCGGCAGCCATTCCTTTTTTAAGAAAATCTCTTCTCGTATCTTTCATGGTAGTATATAAAATTAAATAATAGTATACATATTATATCCGGGCGACCAGGGCCTTGAAAAGGGTTGTCATTATCGCAGAGGCCTCATTGGCTGCCTTGATAACGTCTTCGCCGCTGTTCACAAAATCGTCGGCAAAGTGATAGCCTTCGTTCGTAATTACAGACATCCCAAACACTCTGATACCACAGTGCCGAGCGATAATAACTTCGGGCACCGTACTCATACCTATGGCATCACCCCCGACTTTTCCGTAAAAAGCATATTCGGCCGGAGTTTCGTAAGATGGGCCGGTCAGTCCCACATACACACCCCGCTTTAAGGGAATGTTCTTTTCGCGGGCTATCTCTTCCATACGGGTAATCAGCTCGCGGTCGTACGTACGTGTCATATCCGGGAAACGGGTACCGAAGGCCTCGTTGTTTGGTCCGATCAGCGGATTGGGCAACATATTGATATGATCGGTAATGATCATCAGATTTCCTATCTTAAACGTTGTATTGATACCTCCCGCCGCATTGGAAACCAATAGAATCTCCACTCCCAGCAATTTCATCACCCGGATAGGGAAGGTAACCTGTTGCATGGTATAACCTTCGTAATAGTGAAAGCGGCCCTGCATGGCAAGCACCCTTACATCCCCCAGGTTTCCGCAAATCAGATTTCCTTTGTGTCCGTCGGCTGTAGAGCGGGCAAAATGTGGAATTTCTTTATAGGGCACAACAACCGCATCGGTAAGCTGTTCGGCCAGGGCACCTAATCCGCTACCCAATATGATAGCAATCCGGGGAGTCTCCCCAATGCACGAAGCAATGTATTCGGCTGCTTCGTTGTATAATTTCATCTGTTCTTCCATAATTCTATATTTCTGCTTTCTTGAAGTGAAAATCACAAACATAATTTCAATACATAGCACTCATAATGGCATACCAGAGCGCCATCCAGTCGAAAGTCATAGCCTCTATCTCTTCATCAGGTCGTATGCCATGGCTGCTGCCTTTTCCAGAATCTCTTCTTCACCGGCAACACGGGAATCCTGCATCAGGATCTTCCCATCGCAGATAACCGTATCTATACAGCTTCCGTTGGCAGCATATACCAGGTTCGATTCCAGGTTGAAGTTGGGAGTGAAAGCGGGCGACTTTAAATTAATCAGGCTCAGGTCGGCCAGGGTTCCCGGTTTAATCTCACCGGCGTTCAACCCTAAAATCTGCGCACCGTTGGCCGTAGCCATCCGTACCATTTCTCCCGCAGGCATCGCCTCCGGATCTTTCCGCCAGCTTTTACCAAGCAGAGAGGCAAACTTCATGGCCTCTACCATATCCAGGTTATTGGACGAAGCACAACCATCGGTTCCCAATCCCACCACTACCCCGGCATCTCTCATCTCGTTGTATTTAAATTCCATACCTGAAGCAAGTTTCATGTTTGACAGCGGGTTATGCACCACCTTTACTCCATGATCGGCCAACATACGGATCTCATCACTATCCAGCCAGATAGCGTGGGCCAGTATGAGGCGCGGCGACAGAATGCCTAACTTATACAGATAGCGGACGGGCGACAAACCGAACTGCCGGATCGAATTTTCCACCTCGGTTGCCGTCTCCGACAAATGCAAATGCATGGGCAACTGATTCTCATTGGCAAATTCATCCAGCCATTGCAGCAGTTCGCCAGACACTGTGTATATGGCATGCGGTCCCAAAGCATAACGGATCCGCTTGCTGTATCCCATACTGTCGTCGAAGCTCTTCCGGATGTATGCTTTGACCTTTTCTGCTTTTTCGGGCTGAAAATGGTCGAAAGCAACCGCACACAAGGTGGCGCGCAGTCCCATCTCCTCCACAGCCAGAGCGGTGGACTGATGCTTATGATACATATCCAGGAATGTGGTGGTGCCGGTTTTTATCATCTCCAGACAAGCCAACCGGGATCCCCAATACACATCCTCGCTTGTAAGCTTGGCCTCGTTGGGCCAGATTTTTTCTTCCAGCCAGGGCATCAGCGGCATATCATCCGCAAAACCACGAAAGAGCGTCATCGCTGCATGGGTATGGGTATTCACAAACCCGGGAATCACAGCTTTTCCAGTGCCATCCAGACAGCTATCCGCAGTAACGGCAAGCGATGGGCCCACCTCCCTGATATACTTTCCTTCAATCAGGATATCAGTAACCTCTCCCCGGAGCAAAGCCCCTTTTATCAATATGCTCATAAACGATCATTTAAAGATTGCCTTCATATTCTTTATTTTTTCATTCCGGATCCGTTCCAGCATCGCAGCGAAAGCTTCACGCTTTACAGCAGCAAACGAACTTCCCTCCTTCACCTCAATAATTCCCAGCTGGTCCTTTTCAAGGCCACCTTTCTGAAACAGGAAACCTACGATATCTTTTTTGCTAAGCTTGTCGCGCTTTCCCCGGTTCATGGTTAAAGTAACCCATTCCGGACGTACCGGCTCCTTCACCTTGGAAGGAAGGTAATACTCTTCGGGCTCCTGTACAATATACTCGGGTACCGTTTCCACATCGTTCAATATCAGCCAGGCATTACCCGTTGCATGCATACGGGCTGTTCGGCCGTTGCGATGCACATAGGCCTCTTCGTTTACCGGCAGATGGTAGTGGATTACATGCTTCACCTCCTGAATATCCAGTCCACGGGCCGCCAGATCGGTAGACACAAACACCGTGGTACTTCCGTTGCGGAAAAAGGAAAGTTCACGCTCGCGGTCAAGCTGCTCCATGCCACCATGAAACATACCGGCTTCAACACCCTGACTTCCCAGATAATCTTTCACGCGTTCCACCGCTTCGCGTAAGTTACAAAACACCAGTGCGGATTCGCCGTTCAGTTCGCCCAGCAGGCGGTACAGGGTATCCAGTTTATCTTTGATAGGCGAACGTACCAGACGAATGGAAAGCTGTCCCTCCTCCTTCTTCTTATCCTCCAGAAATGAGAGTCTCACCGGCTCTGTAATACCCGTAAATGCAGGAATCTCAATAGCGGAAGTGGCGGAAGTAAGTACCCGTCTCTTTACCCTGGGGAGATGCGAGAGAATCACCTTCATCTCTTCGGTGAATCCAAGTTCGAGGGATTTATCAAACTCATCCAGAATCAGGGTACGCACCGTTTCCAGGTCTACGTTACCCCGGTCGATATGATCCACCAGACGTCCCGGTGTTCCGATCAGCAACGTGGGAGGATGCTCCAGACTCTTCTTTTCGGTCCGCATCGGGTGACCGCCATAGCAGCAGTTCACTTTATAGCCCGAACCCAACGAACGGAACACACTCTCAATCTGCAGGGCCAGTTCGCGAGAGGGAGCGATGATAAGCGCCTGGATCTTCTTTTCTTCGTTGGTGAAGGTAGAAAGCAATGGCAGCAAAAAAGCCAGGGTCTTACCCGAACCCGTGGGACTCAGCAATATCATATCCCTGGATGTGCCTGCTTTAAGCACAGCCTGCTGCATCTCGTTCAGTTCTGTAATTCCGGTGCCGTTAAGCGCCTGTTTTATAATCGGATTATTTTGCATGTACAATCAATAAAATAGAATAGAAATTATTTATAAATACGGTAAAACTCAGCCACAGCCTCGATACCCTTGTAGAAAAGCTCTAGCTCGCAGCTCTCGTTGGGTGAATGGATGGCATTCTGCTCAAGGCCGAAGCCCATCAGGACAGTCTTTACCCCCAACACCTGTTCGAATGTAGAGATAATCGGAATACTTCCTCCGCGGCGTACAGCCAACGGCTTTTTACCGAAGGCAATCGTACAAGCCTTTTCGGCTGCTTTGTAAGCCGGCAGATCGATGGGACACACATATCCCTGGCCTCCGTGCATAGGAGTAACCTTCACCTTTACGCAGGCAGGAGCCACACGGGCGATATATTTTTCGAACAATTCGGAAATCTTATGATGATCCTGATGTGGAACCAGGCGGCACGATACCTTGGCATAGGCTTTGGAAGGTAAAACCGTTTTGGAGCCTTCGCCGGTATAACCACCCCAGATACCACAGATATCGAACGAAGGCCGGCAACTGTTACGTTCAAGGGTTGCCCAACCCTTCTCGCCGAACAGCTCCTCCACCCCGATAGCTTTCTTGTAAGCAGCCTCATCGAAAGGAATCTGGGCGATCATCTCGCGCTCTACTGCAGAAACATCCTCCACATCGTCGTAGAAATGAGGGATGGTAATGCGTCCGTCGGCATCGGTGATGTCTGCCATCAGCTTACACAGCATATTGATGGGGTTGGCAACAGCCCCGCCAAAGTGCCCCGAATGCAAATCGCGGTTCGGACCCGTTACTTCAATCTCCCAGTATGCCAGTCCGCGCAGCCCTGTTGTAAGCGACGGAGTCTCTTTACCCACCATGCTGGTATCCGATACAAGAATCACATCCGCCTTGAGCAGCTCCTTGTTTGCTTCGCAGAACGACTCCAGACTGGGCGATCCGATCTCTTCTTCGCCTTCAAATATAAATTTCACATTACATCCCAGCAGTCCTTCGCGTAAAGCAATCTCGAAACCTTTCACCTGAATCATACTCTGCCCCTTATCGTCGTCGGCTCCACGTGCCCAGATACGGCCGTCGCGAATTTCGGGTTCGAAAGGATCGCTCTTCCATAAGTCGAGCGGCTCGGCAGGCATCACATCGTAATGCGCATACACCAGCACCGTGGGAGCATCGGGCGAAATCAGCTTCTCGCCATATACAACCGGATTACCCTGGGTAGGCATCACCACGGCCTTATCGGCTCCGGCAGCCAGCAAAAGCTCTGTCCACTTTTGGGCACAGGCAATCATATCCGGCTTATGTTCACTTTTTGCACTAATGGACGGGATTCGTATCAGACTGAACAACTCCCCGAGGAAGCGCTCTTTATTTGTTTCAATGTACTGTTTTACTGACATAGGGAATAATTTTAGCATTTCACAAAGCCCAAAGATACTATATTTACCTGTAAGTTCACCCATGAAGAGGAGAAAATAGAGATCAGTTTTGCTCCTCACTCCACCTATTATCAAATATTATATGTTGTTTAACATGTTTTATAGATAAAAGACTTGACAAACACTTTGGACTACTGTATCTTTGCATCGTGGTTTTTTCATAATAGTATTAGATTTAAGGTTAACAAAGTTTGGTTAGGGGATGTCGGGATGACATCCTTTAATTGTTTATAGACGGTTCACTTTGTAAAAAATCAAATCGGTTAAATCCATATTTCCGGACAATCCTCATTTAAAACTGATTTATTGCAAAACAATCTGTCATCCCTCATTTTTCGACACTAAAACACTGAATAACATACGGTTACAAAATGACAGATGCCAAAATTCATCTGTCATTGATCCCTCATCTGTCATACCCCCCGCATTCACCCCTAACCGCCTGACCAATACAAATCAGGAGTTCCGGACGACTATCCCCAACCACCGGACATGATCTCTAACCCCCTGACCAATACTAAACAGGAGTCAGCCTCCCGTAAAACAACTCCAGCACAAACCTGATACATCTTTGGCGTATTTCAACAACCGTGAACTAATACTTTCCCTATTGGGAACTATTCCCATGAATACGACAAACTAATCCCGACTAAACGAACAATTATTCGTTTGACATATGTTGAATGCAAAGTATCCAATTGTTGACTTTGCGTTCAACATATGTCAAACGCAAGATCAACAATTGTCAAACGAATAAATCATAGTTATGAAAAAATTAGATCTTCGCTTAGAAAGAGATAAAAGACTACAGGATATAAGTTATATATATTTAAGAAGGTTCAAACACCCTCCTGCACAAACATCATCACATTGGAATCAGACAAATCGGGACGGAACATAAATCCCTCCCAGCAGAACTTCTTTAAATCCTCTACCCTGCCGAGGCGTTCCTTCAAAATCATCCGCGACATTTCCCCCCTTGCCATTTTAGTGTAGATCACCACGGTAGTCAGCTTTCCGTTCTTCGGGATCCTGAATTCGGGAGTAACCACCTGCACCGAGGCGGTAAGCCGTTTCCAGTCGAACAACAACTTCATCTCTGCACTGGCCAGGTTCACCAATATTCCGCCGGCACTGCGGCAATCTTCGATGAGCTTGTCGGTCAGCCTGCTCCTCCAATACTCGAACATAGTCAACCCATTTAATTCGGGCAGCCGCACATCGCCTTCCAGACGGTAGCATTTAATACCATCCAGCGGACGCAGCAAGCCATACAGGAAAGAGGTGAACCGCAGATGCGACTGCGCATAGCGAAAGTCGGCTTCCGTAAAACCGGCCGGGTTTAAATACTTGAAAACAATCCCCGTATAGGCAAGCACCGCCTGCAGCGAAGGAACATCGGCGGAGTGAAACTCCTTGAAGCGCCGGTAATTCCCGGTAGCCAGGGTAGTGTTCACTTTCAGCATACGGGATAAATCCTCTACGGACGATTGGGATAAATACAAAGCCAGCTCCGCAGCCTCCTTTTCGAAGGCGGGCACTGTTTTATCCGGCGCTGCGACAGGCGAAGAACCTGTCATTGTTTTGGCCGGAGAAAGCAATATCAACATAGTCTATTTTTTTTCGATTCGGGTACCGGAGGCATCAAACATATCCATCATGCTGCCGGTAACACTGTTCTTATCTTTTTCTTTCAGCTGCAAAGATACGGTATAGCCTTGTGCATTGAAATAGAAAGTAACCGTTTTTTCTGCTTGTGTGAGGTCGGAAATGGGACTGATCTCCGTATTTGTGGCCGGATCTACAATCTTTCCCGTTAGCTTTCCATCCTTTTCTTCCAGGCAAACAATCAGTCGGGCGTCTCCCTGAGGCGTACCCACTACGGTTACATCCCATTTACCTGCAAAGTAATTGGCGGGAGTCTTCCCGTCCAGAACAGCACCGGCAAAAAGAACGATAAAGAACAAAAACAAAATGGTGGAATAGAACTTTTTCATGGCTTTCCAAATTGTATGTGATTAACTGTCCAATATTACAAATTAAAAAGCAAACACAATTCAGAAAAAGAAAGAATTTTAAAAAATATGCAAAACCAGTCATAAGAAGAAGTACAATAAAACCAAAAACCTTTCCCAAAGTAGTTTTGTTTATAGGTTATCTTCCCTTTTGTAGGGTATTAATANNATATAGAAATGTAAAAATTTACGGAAAAATATCGCCATTATTTTTGAAATGTCTATATTTGCAAAAAATTACAATCCTCTTAAAAAGATGAACGATAGTATAGTTATGAACAAGGCAGCGGATAACATTCGTATTCTTGCTGCGTCCATGGTAGAAAAAGCGAAATCCGGTCACCCGGGAGGCGCTATGGGTGGTGCAGACTTCGCGAATGTGCTGTTTTCTGAATTTTTGGTATTTGATCCCGCCAATCCCGAATGGGAAGGACGCGATCGATTCTTCCTGGATCCGGGTCATATGTCTCCCATGTTGTATTCCGTTTTGGCATTAACAGGCAAGTATTCGTTAGACGAACTAAAGCAGTTCCGCCAATGGGGAAGCCCTACTCCCGGTCACCCTGAAGTAGACATCAAACGTGGTGTAGAAAACACTTCCGGTCCGCTGGGACAAGGACATACCTATGCTGTAGGTGCCGCTATTGCCGCTAAATTCCTGAAGGCACGCTTTGGCGAGGTGATGAATCAAACCATCTATTCATTCATTTCGGATGGTGGTATTCAGGAAGAGATTTCGCAGGGAGCTGGCCGTGTTGCCGGCACGCTGGGACTAGACAACCTGATTATGTTCTACGACTCCAACAACATCCAGCTTTCAACGAAAGTGGACGAAGTGGATTCTGAAAATGTAGCCATGAAGTACGAAGCCTGGGGATGGAAGGTGATTACGATAAACGGTAACGATGTTGCCGAAATCCGTGCCGCTCTTACAGCTGCTAAGGCTGAAACAGAAAAGCCCACTCTTATCATCGGTAACACACTGATGGGTAAAGGAGCGGTAGACGCAGCCAACGGTTGCTATGCCAATAAAGTATCCACCCACGGCCAACCTTTAACAGCCGCAGGTGCATCTATAGAAAATACAATCAAGAATCTGGGTGGTAACCCCGATGAACCTTTCGCAATCTTCCCCGAAGTGGCCGCTTTGTATGCCAAAAGAGCTGAAGAGCTGAAAGTGATTGTAGCCGAAAAGAAAGCAGCCAAAGCTGCCTGGGCCAAAGAAAACCCGGAATTGGCTGCCAAGATGGAGATGTTCTTCTCCGGAAAGGCTCCTGTTATCGACTGGAGTGCAGTAGAACAAAAAGCAAACCAGGCTACGCGTACAGCTTCGGCAACGGTACTTAGCGTATTGGCTACCCAGGTTGAGAACATGGTGGTATCTTCTGCCGACTTGTCCAACTCCGACAAGACCGATGGTTTCCTTAAGAAAACACATGCCTTTGTAAAGGGTGATTTCTCCGGAGCCTTCTTCCAGGCCGGCGTATCCGAACTTACCATGGCCTGCGTATGTATCGGTATGGCTTTGCATGGCGGTGTAATTCCTGCCTGCGGAACCTTCTTTGTATTCTCCGATTATATGAAACCCGCCATCCGTATGGCTGCCCTGATGGAACTTCCTGTTAAGTTTATCTGGAGCCACGATGCATTCCGTGTTGGAGAAGACGGTCCTACCCACGAACCGGTAGAGCAGGAAGCTCAGATCCGTTTGATGGAGAAACTGAAAAATCATAAAGGACACAACTCTATGTTGGTGCTTCGTCCGGCCGACGTACAGGAAACGACCGTTGCCTGGAAGATGGCTATGGAAAACACCGCTACTCCTACCGGATTGATCCTGTCAAGACAAAATATCAAAGACCTTCCTGCCGTAAACTGTCGTGCCACCGAAGCGCTTCAGGCAGAAAAGGGAGCCTATGTTGTTGAAGCAGACGCCAATGCCGACGTGGTATTACTGGCATCCGGCTCTGAAGTATCTACCCTTGTGGAAGGTGCAGCCTTGCTTCGTGCCGATGGTATCAAGGTAAGCATCGTATCTGTTCCTTCAGAAGGACTGTTCCGCAGTCAGCCTAAGGCTTACCAGGAATCGGTTATCCCTTCGGGTAAAAAGGTGTTTGGTTTAACAGCCGGTCTGCCGGTTAATCTGGAAGGCCTGGTTGGTTCAAACGGCAAGGTATGGGGACTCGAATCATTCGGTTTCTCTGCACCCTACACCGTATTGGATGAGAAATTAGGATTCACCGGAGCAAACGTTTACAAGCAGGTAAAAGAATTATTGGCATGAAAAAAATAGGAATTTGCAGTGATCACGCCGGTTACGAGCTGAAAGAGTATCTGAAGCAAGTAATGGATGAAAAGGGTATTTCCTGGCAGGACTTCGGCACAAACTCTGCCGAAAGCACCGATTATCCCGACTATGCCCATCCCATGGCCAATGCCATCGAAGCAGGCGAAGTATATCCGGGTATCGGTATATGCGGCTCGGGCAACGGTATTGCCATGACGCTTAATAAACATCAGGGAGTCCGTGCAGCCATAAGCTGGGAACCGGAACTTGCCCGTCTGGGTCGTGCACACAACGATGCCAACGTGCTGGTGCTTCCCGCCCGTTTTATAAGCAACGAAGAGGCTAAAAAAGTACTCGAAGCTTTTCTTTCAACCCCTTTCGACGGTGGTCGTCATGAAAAAAGAATTTGCAAGATTCCGGTGCGATAACCTGAAACCGGAGGCCCTGGCTTCCGGTTCACTTTATTGTCCGAAATTGGTATGACATATACCCATTCGATTTATGTATCTACAGAAAGGCAAAGTCAATTATTGATAGTTGGCTTTGCCTCTCTCTTTTTTATACCCAGCCGTAAGGGTAACATCTTCGGCGGAATATTTCCCTCTCTTGTCTCCTTTCTATATTTATATCAAGTTATACAGTAAATGGAAATCAGATTAAACAAACTTATTTGCGAGTCAGGCCTATGTTCCCGTCGTGAAGCAGATACAATGATCGAACAAGGTCGCGTACTGGTAAACGATAAAACTGCCGAGATCGGATCGAAAGTAAACTACAGCGACCGTATCAAAGTGGATGGTGTCCTTCTTAAACGCAGGGAGGAGACCGTTTACATTGCACTTAACAAACCGCCCGGCATTACCTGCACAACCGATCCCACCGAACGCGACAACGTGGTGGATTATGTAAACTTTCCTTCCCGTATTTTCAATATCGGGAGATTGGACAAACCTTCGGAGGGGCTGTTGCTTCTAACCAACGACGGCAGCATCGTAAACAAGATATTACGTGAGTCAAACGATCACGACAAAGAATATGTTGTAACGGTGGATAAACCCATCACTCCCGAGTTTATTACCAGGATGACCAACGGAGTACCTATCCTGGGTACAATTACAAAAAAGTGCAAGATGGTACAGGAAACCGATACAAGGTTCCAGATTACCATCACACAGGGACTGAACCGGCAAATCAGACGTATGTGTGAGGCCCTTGGATACGAGGTAATAAAGCTGAAGCGTACCCGCATTATGAACATCCGTCTGGATAAGCTTCCTTCGGGAGAGTGGCGTTTCCTTTCGGATGAAGAGCTGGCTACCTTGAATAAATTGCTGGAAAACTCCGTTGAAACGGCTGCTCCGGCAAAGAAGAAACAGGCGACCTCCGTGCGGAAAGCCGATACATCCAAGGCAGCTGCTCCGGAGAAACTGAAGACACGCACTACCTTTTCAGCTCAGGAAAAAGAGCAGAAAACTAAACCGGCAAACCGGACTGCCAAATCGGGAGGAACCGGTAGCAAAGAGCGGATAGGTAAATCGCTTCCCGCCTCGGCCAAGGCAAACAACAGCGGACCACGTGCTTCCAAAGGTCCGGCACAATCCGGCGGAAGAGCAGGCCGACAAGGCGCAGGTGGCGGCAGACCGTCAGGCGGCAACCGTTCCAGTTCCGGTGGAGGAAACACCCGCAGCAACCGTCCGGGTGGCGCAACACGTAAATCGGGTTCTGGCAGAAGATAGTCTCTCCCACCCTGCCCAATCCCGGATTTGGGAGGAATGGGTGCTGGTCCGGACAGAAAACAACCTCTTTCACGCACCCTTCCCGGTACAAATTACCGGCAAATAAATAGGAACTAACAACCAGGGTTATATCAATTAAGGTTGAAAGTACCCAGTTAAGGAGCTCGGGCCCATGGGCCCAATAAATCGCCCCCATGGGCTCGATCAAACGAGTCCATGGGGGCGATTGCATATGCTGGTTTAGCTTGAACTTAGTTCAACCCTATATGCCATTAAGTTCTCACTTATTTGGCAGCAGGCTGATGTACAATCTTATTGGGAGAGTCGGAATAGATGACCGCTTCCGTGTAGTTGATTGAAGCATCTTTTCTCGGATTCAGCCAGCTGAAGGTAACCGTATGTTTTCCTTTAGGAAGCTGATATTTCCAGAAAAGATCGTTACGTCGGGTAGTGTACGAAGCGGGCAGGTTTACAGTCTCCACCAATTCACCGTCGATACGCATCTCGGCCTTGCCCACATAGGTAGCATCGGCACACTGCAGGTATCCCTTAAACACCACGCCCGTACCTTCAAAAACAACTTCACCCACCTGATCGATAGGCTTGTTGATAGTCTGCTTCGTTACCGGATACAGATTCTCGAAGGCCTTTTCGTAACGTACAGGTTCGGGAAGCTGACAAACAATGGTAACACTGTCGCCCGCCACGGAACCACCATTCTGCTGAACCACCTGAAGAGCCTGGTCGAAACTCATCTGATAAGCCTTATTCAGGGAGATATCGGTATAAGAGAAAGCCCGGTCTTCCACTTTAGCAAGTCCCCGTCTCCAATATTCGGGTATTCGGTCGTAGCCAATCATGGTACCCAGGATACCAGCAGCTGAGGCCGGATTACAGTCGGAATCCTGACCGCAACGGGTGGATATGTCCATCGTCTTGTAGAAGTCGCCTTCGCCGTACAGCAGGCCTATCACGATGTAGGCACTGTTTATCACGGCATCTATGTTAAGCGGAACAAACACGCCGTCCGGACAACCGATATCCTGACTCCATTTCTTCTCGCACTCGAACCAGGTCTGCTTCCAGTCGTCGGGATACTGCTTGTGACATTTAATCACATCTGCCATGCATTGGTAGAAGGTACTCTGCTGCGGGATGGTTTTAAGGGCTTCGGTAACTACATACTCCACATCGTCCGACACAAATGCCAGCGAGTACATTGCCCCCACATACACACCGCCATACCATCCGTCGCCATAGTTCATAATGTGTCCTATCTTATCCGAGATATCCGAAGCCGTGTTAGGCATACCCGGCGTCATTAAACCGGCATAGTCTGCTTCAATCTGATAATCAATATCATCCGCATGAGGATTGTTTATCCAATGGCCGGATTGGGGAGGCATTATCCCCTGAAGGATGTTGTAGCGTGCCGACTGGTTTGCATGCCACAGCGTGTAACCGGCCGTGGCAAAAGCCATGGCAAAGGAATCGGCAGGCGCATCCAGCCCCAATCTGTCGAATACCTCAACAAAGGTAAGATCCATATATACATCATCGTACAAGCCGGGAAAGTTGTCGTACCACCAGGCAATGCGGTCGTCGTCCCACTCGATGGGAACATAATCCTGAATCATGGTACCGTTGTACTTAAACTCCGTTGGTCCGCCAAAACTGCAGCCGATGGTTTGTCCGGCCCATCCGCCTTTAATCTTATCCATCAGCACCTCTTTGGTAAGAGTGACCTTAGCCGGCAATTGTTTATTACCCGATGTACCCGGAGAGGTACATCCCACAGAAACACACAACAAAGCTGCCGCACAAGCAGCCGGAAAGAAGGTTTTTTTCATATAAATATTATTTTAGATTTACATCCGATAATACAAACGGATTGATAATACTTTGCAAATATCGTTTATTTTTATCATCTGCTATAATGAATTACATTCAAATAACTATCGATACACCCATTTTTCACAACTTTGATGATATCCAATCAACATTGAATGAGGTCCCGGAAGGAATAATGATTCCCGGCATTCATATATACTATGCTGTTTTTACTTCTTTGGAGAGGTTGCCGATTGTAATTGTCGGCTACATTCAAATACACTATGCTGTTTTTACCGGCAATGCAAAAAACTATGATGAATTTGAACCATGGTATAATGCCAACCCAATGATTGACAGTTTGAGCTGGACACCTTAATTGATACTGCTAACTTTTAGTTATTACTAAAAGTGACAGGAACGGTCCAATTGGAACTTCGATATTCCCCTTTCCCCCCAATATAAGAGTAAGGTGTCCAGCGGGGCATATCTTTGAGTATTTGCAACACTTGATTGTCCCATGCCTCTATGCCACAACTTCGTAAGACCCTGACTTCTGCCACTTCACCATACGAGTCAATTTTAGCCGAGTAATCACCTCTTGCTTGCTTTTGGTCACCTAACAGAGAAGGGTCGTACACAAGACGTTGATAGATATAGTTTCGGATGGTTGACTCTTTTCCGTCTTGAAATTTTGACATGATTTGCCAATCCACCCAAAGGTGTTTCAGTTTTTCTGCTTCTATACTGTCCGCTATTATCCTGTCTCTGTAACGTTGGGGCAAGAAAGGGACATATACGGTATAAAGACACCTCATCCGTTTGCCATTTTCATCCCTGGAGGGCAGACAATGCGGAAGCTCTTTAATCAACCGAACAACCTCATTGTCAAAGTCTTTATGGATGGACTTCAAGATGTTTATATCGCTGGGGAGCCCCATGGTATCGATAGAAAACATTACAACGGAGTACCCGGCTTTATTCTTTGCTAAGAGCTGTGGCGGATATTTCATTTGAGAAAAGAAGTATCTGTCTAAATCGTAATCCCATTTAGCCCATTTGGGAAGCTCTATGGTACCCATATCTTTGCCGTCTATCCTTGAAAAGCCAAGGTTCCAGTTTTTCTCTTTGCGCCACATGCTATCCAAACGATTTTCGTTTTGCCGCAACTTCGACAAGCCGTTATCCGCAACAGACCGGCTTTCCAACACTGCCGACTTATTCCTGATGCCACTTTCCTGTGCCGGAAGGGAGCTAATAATCAGAAGAGAATAAATGAATACAAAGATTGTTCTCATATCGCATCAATTGGTTATGCGCAAATATATAAAAAAGCAGGATTAAAAATCTACCTGATTTATTATATTACAGCATCATTTATGTTATAATTACTTAATTATTCAGATTGGATCCAATAGAAGAAATTTTGCGTTTCTGAATCTCTCCCAGAACTTCTTGTCTGCGTTTATAAATTGAAACGGTTCTATTGAGAAATTCACTTATTAACAAACCACTCTTATCGCTCAGATGCTGCTTAGCACCCTTTATAAAAAACACACCTTCAGCCCGTTGATACAAATTATATGGAAAAAACTCTTGATAACTATAGTGACTCCCTATAAATCTCGATACTACCAATTTACTGAAATCAGGGGTTAAAGGCAAAAAGAAAGTAGTTGCATCAAAGGAGCTCAGCAAGTATTCCAAACTGTTTTCGGGTGATTCTTTCAAAGGAAGATATTTTCTGTAATAATCCAAATCACTCGCAATGGTCTCGCCATTAGCGATCAGGAACAGCAAGGATGTAAAATCATCCCCATACGTCTCTTTCAGATAAGCACCAAAGGGTTTACAAGTTAGAGCAGGATAGGTAGAAACAGGATTTAAATGCGTTGTATGAGCGCAAATAACTGTCTTTGCACCCGGATAATAGGAATACTTTTCAATTAGAAACTTTGTATTCAAAAACATAACGGAGTCTCTGTTAATAGTTCTAAGAGCCTGATCCTCTCCCATCTTTTGTGAAAGGGTAAGAATATGGGTAATACAATCAATCTCATCTGCAGTTAACAGTTGTTGGATTGATGTTTGATGCGAATTAAGAAATGCTACCGCCGCGGACCAATCTTTTTCCATAAGCAAAAGGGCAAATTCATCAACTTCAGGTATTTTACCAGATTCATTTAGTTGTGTTACAAAATCGAAAATGGTGATGGATGAATTTTGAGTGGACGAATAGACCGAGTTATAATCCATTCCCAATAGCCGAACTTTATCCGCTTCCTTTTTTCGAGAATTATACAAACGAAGGTTTCCTAACAAATCTTGCATCTGAGGATCAATTAACTGACCCGGGAATAACAAAGAATCTATTACATACTGCTCATCATGGATAAATCTGTTATAGGCGAGCGATGCTTCCAATGGCATCTCCAAAAGGACCAATCGGCAATTTTGTTTTTCAATCGCTTCAAGAATAATTTGATTTTTAAGATTTTTAATTGAACTATTTCCATGTATTGATTCTCCTAAACCAATAATTCTATGGTTTTTCAAGTTATCTATCTCTCCCAATCCTTCCCCAGTATGAGAATTAATTGGAATATAGCTTATATTCTCCGGCAGGGAAAGGGTTGGAAGTTCGCGAACGGGAAATTCGTCGATGGATTTACCTCCAATCCAAATATTGATTCCGGAAAAAATAATATCTGCATTTTCATTAGGCACTCCCTCCGCCTGTATTCTAATATTCAGTAATTCTACATTATTCAAGGCGAATTTATGGGATACTGTACTTAGACAAGTGTCGGGAATAAATTGGATGGTATCCGAACAGACAATCTTTTCTTCCCGGCTGATTCCATCCAAAAGAAGAGAAACGGATTTAAGATTTTGGCCTTTACACTCCACCTCGATACGTCCTTCATTTTCAGAATGGATAGGCAGTAATATTCTTTGATATAGTTCGCTTCGTAAGCGATCTGTAAAAGGGAATCCCTTAGTATACATCTTTCTATACAAAAGTCGATCCGAACTCTCTGCATATCCTGGCATGCTACAACTAACATAAGCAAGATTGTCCATCCAGGGATATACTCCCCCTGAATCGAGTTTCATCGTGAAATGCAAATTATAGATTTCACTATAGGTCTTTTGGGGGGATTGCGCAGACGACTTTAAACAATATAAAACTAAAAAAAATAAAGTAAAAAGTATTTTTCCTTTCTTCATGTCTAATAGTATTTTTTATATGGGAAAATGAAAGTGTTGGATAAAGTATCCAACATTAAGCCCAGGGAGTAGGTGGTTTAGTCTGCGAAACATGACAGTGGATAACTTTCCATTGATCGTCTTCCAAACGATAGACAGATGTAAAGTTTTCTTCCCAAAGCTTTTCGCCCAAGTAGATATTCAAATTGTAAGAGAGTACCGCCATTGAATCAGACAATTGCACCAGGGGATTGATCATTTCGAAATTATCCATCAGAACTGTTCCCCGCATACTTTCGTACAGATCTTTAATCTTATCGAACCCATCCAGCCTCAATTGCTGATCCGGATCGAAATAGCTGAAATCTTTCGAATAAAGTTCAAGAAAGGGAGTTGGGTCACCTTTGATCCACGCCTGCATAGCCTCTTTCTCGAGGGCTATGATTGTTTCGGAAATGCTACGTTTGTCCATAATGTATTTATTTAAGATTGTTTACCAGAAAATCTTCAGATCTAAAATTACTATAATAGCGTCCGCTCTGCGCTGTAAATTTCAAAACGCAATAATCAGAATCGGTCACACCCAGAGGATAATATATTTCGTCGCCCTCCCTCCAGATCTCTTCTTTCGACTTTGAATCGGTAAGTACTTCCATCGTACCTTTCAGCATCACACCTCTGTAAAAACGTTTGTCGTAAAAATAAATACTCGCTTTCGGATTTTCAAGATACTGTTTCACACGCATGGAAGAGGTATTGGTAGTAAAATAAAATTCACTGATCCCCTCCCGTTTTCTAGGTGGAAGCATGGCTTTCATATTCGGAAAACCTTCCCCGTCTACCGATCCTATCATCGCTGTACCCGATTTATCAATAATACCTCCGATTGTTTTTACTGAATCTCTCATAATAATATACTTTTAAATTAGGTAGCAAATATATGGAAAGGGAAAAATACACGTATAATTCAGATAAAGGAAGAAATAACACTTTTCATGGTTTTTGGTCCTTCCTGTACTGCAACGGGGTACATCCGGTGCGTTTACGAAAGAAACGAATAAAATAGGAAGGCGTCTCAAATGATAAACGTTCTGATATCTCTGCAATCGTAAGATCCGAATACAACAGATACTTTTTCGACTCGTTAATCAGCTTTGTCTGAATAATCTGTTTGGCTGGCATACCAGTCACTTTCTTGACGAGCTCATTCAGGTAATTAGGCGTGAGGTATAATTTTTCGGCGTAATACTGTACCTCATGGTTTATCTGAAAATCAGCATGCAAAAACGTTAAGAATCTGTCAACATAGTTGTGACTATCACTCTGCGGTGCAATAGCGTATTGTCCTATAAATGCTCTGTCGAGTGTCATCAATACCTGATATAGTAAGGCCCTGAGTATATGTTTGTTTTTTACTGCATATTTATCAATCTCATCTTTTATTTGTTGCATCAAGAAGTTTATTTGCTCAAATACGGACGTAGATAATTCCAACCGGCTGTTATTGCAATATTTCTTGAAAAAAGAGATATTATTAATAAAGTTTGGATCGTTAAAAAAGGAAAGCAAAAACTCTTCCTCAAAAATAAGCGCATAACCATCGGCGATGTGTTGAGTATCCCATTCTCTCAATTGATATGGCTGAGAAAACAAGACATCCGAAACTTTCACTTGATGATTTGTTTCGTCAATCCTGAAAAATCCTTCTCCATCGGTAATCAGGGTAATATCGTAATAAGTAAGCGCATGTAATGAATGATCTGACAAGTATTTCTTTATGTCTTTCAAAGCAACTACGTCTATCAGAAGCTCGCTTCCATACTTTGTTTTGTGGAAATCATATGTAGGAATATTTCTCATTTTCATTCAATTACAATACAAATGTAGTAATTCGTTTACAAATAATGGTTCATTCAAGTAAGTTATTTATCTAGTTAAATAATAAAATTAATGTAAATAACAGAGATACTCTAAAAAGCCCAAGAAAAGCCCAAGAACATTCAAGCAGAAATTATAGAAATAATAAGATCTAATCCACATATAAGCCGTAAAGAAATGGCTTCACTGTTGGATAGCACACCTTATAGTGTAAAATATCACTTGGGACAACTAACGAACAAAGGGATCATTAAGCATGAGGGCGCAACAAAAGCCGGGAAGTGGGTCATTCTTTTAAAACAAGATTGAACTACCCGAAATATTCGAATAGTTCAATCCTAAGGTAAATACCAATCAGCTGTTGACCGACTGATGTTGATTCGTTATAGATTACAAGCTGATTGTAATCCGTTACGGTAAATGTTATTTCAAAACGGGAGGCAAAAGGTCTGCTTAAACCAGGTATGCCACCTCCATCCCACGGATGGAATCGTCTATTACTCCGTTGTTGTATACTTGCTGGCCGTTTACAAAGGTACGCAACACCTTGTGGTGGAACGTATAGCCTTCGAAAGGAGACCATCCACATTTATATAGGATATTCTCCTTGCCAACCGTCCAGTTTGCTTCCGGATCAATTAAGACAAGGTCGGCATAATAACCCGGACGAATATACCCGCGGCGGTCGATCTTGAACAACTCTGCCGGCATGTGAGCCATCTTCTCAACCACCTTCTCGACGGTGAAGCGGCCCTGTTTAGCAAGCTCGAGCATGGCAACTACCGAATGTTGTACCAGCGGTCCGCCCGAAGCTGCCTTAAGACAACTGCCCTCTTTCTCCGAAAGCAGATGCGGCGCGTGATCGGTGGCCACGATATCTATTTTATTATTATTTACAGCTTCAATCAATGCCTCGCGGTCTGCCAGTGTTTTAACAGACGGATTCCATTTGATACGATTTCCGTAGGTGGCATAATCTGCATCGGTAAACCACAGATGATGCACACATACCTCGCCGGTGATCTGCTTTTCTGAAAGCGGCAGACTGTTATCCAGCAGCTCCATCTCTTTTGCAGTAGAAAGATGCAGGATATGCAGGCGTGTATTCAGACGTTTAGCCAGGGCAACTGCCTCGGCCGAAGATTCATAACAGGCTTCTTCGTCTCTTATCTTACTGTGGAACGTGATATCAAGCTCTTCACCATGCAAGGCCACGTAATGCGCTTTGTTGCGTTTAATCACCTCTTCCTTCTCAGCGTGAATAGCGATAAGCATCCCGGCTTCGCCAAAAATAGTTTCCAATGTAGCCGGATTATCCACAAGCATGTTGCCGGTAGATGAGCCCAGGAACAACTTCAAACCTGGAATACGAGTAGGATCCACCTTACGTATCTCGTCCATGTTATCGTTTGTACCGCCAAAGAAAAAGGAGTAATTGGCAGCCGACGTCTCTGCCCCCCGGTTTAATTTCCATTCCAGCTCGGCCAGCGTGGTAGTCTGCGGGTTTGTATTGGGCATATCCATAAAGGTGGTCACCCCCCCTGCAACCGCAGCACGGCTCTCGCTGGAAATATCTCCCTTGTGCGTAACACCCGGTTCGCGAAAATGTACCTGATCGTCTATGGCTCCCGGAATCAACCATTTGCCGGTGGCATCGATTACTTGTCCCCCGCCCATAGCTTCGGGAGGAACCGCACCTTCGTAAACAGCGGCTATCTTATCTCCCTTAACCAGAACAGAGCCTGTATAGGTGCGCCCTTCGTTTATGATTTGGGCATTTTTTATTAAAAGTTGTTTCATTATTGTCTCGTTTTTTGCAAGCTATTAGTTTAGTTTCCGGGGATATTTGCGGAAGAAACTCCACCATTTAAGCTCCAGCACGCCAAACAGCGCTTCGCCGAAAATGGAAGAATTCATTTTGCTAACCCCCAGTTCGCGGTTGATAAAGATGATGGGCACCTCAACAACCTTGAATCCGCATTTATAAGCCGTAAATTTCATCTCTATCTGAAAAGCATATCCCTTAAACTGAATCCGGTCCAGGTCGATGGTTTCCAGTACCTCACGGCGGTAGCATTTAAAGCCTGCGGTGGTATCCTGCACATGCATACCTGTAACAAGGCGCACATATACTGAGGCGAAATAAGACATCAGCACCCGTCCCAAAGGCCAGTTTACCACATTCACCCCGTTGCAATACCTGGAGCCGATCGAAACATCGGCACCTTGTTCCGCACAAGCCTTATAGAGTTTGATAAGGTCGTTGGGGTTGTGACTAAAGTCGGCATCCATCTCGAATATATAGTCGTATCCGTGACTCAAACACCATTTAAAGCCTGTGATATAGGCCGTGCCCAGTCCCTGCTTGCCTTTGCGTTCAATCATAAAAAGGCGGTCCGGAAACTCCTGCTGCAACGTTTTTACAATCGTGGCAGTTCCATCGGGCGAACCATCATCAATAATCAGTATATGGAATATCTTTTCCAGTTTAAAAACGGTGTGGATAATCTGTTCAATATTTTCCTTTTCGTTATAAGTGGGAATAATCACAATGCTGTCGGACATACTTTCTTTTGTGTGTTGAACTGTTTTTAAAGATCAAAGGTACATATTATAATTGAAATTTGTACCTTTGTACAAATTATTTTGCTTTGGATGTACAGGAGTTACTTACTATGTACAGTGCCCACCCGCAGGTGTCGGCGCTGGTCGGTCTATTGGACGACAAATCTTGCCGGAATCTTTTTCTGAAGGGTTTAAATGGTTCGGGGGCAGCATTAACAATCGCATCTCTCTTTTTTAAGAAAAGGGGCAGCTACGTGTGCGTATTAAACGACCAGGAAGAGGCCGGTTATTTTTATCATGATCTGATGCAGCTTACCAACAGTCAGGATATCTTTTTCTTTCCCTCGGCTTACCGGCGTGCCATCAAGTACGGACACCTCGATCCGGCCAACGAGATTTTGCGTACCGAGGTGTTAAGCCGACTGCAAATGCCCGATCTGCCCACCGTTATCGTTACCTACCCCGATGCACTGGCAGAGAAGGTGATCGCACAGGCCGACCTGAAACAGAAAACTTTGCAGATCGGTGTGGGCGATAAGCTGGACAATATGTTTGTCTCGGATATATTGGACGAATATGGATTCGAGCAGGTGGATTACGTGTATGAACCCGGACAATATGCTATGCGCGGAAGTATCCTGGACGTGTTTTCATTCTCGCACGAGTTTCCCTATCGTATCGACTTTTTTGGCAGCGAGGTGGAAACCATACGCACCTTCGAGGTTGAATCGCAGTTATCTAAAAGCCGACTTGATCGTATCGCCATTGTGCCGGAGATGAATAAAAGCGGACTTATCAGTACGTCGTTGCTGGAGTCGCTTTCGCCCAATACCATTCTGGCATTCGGAGATTTGGAATGGTGTAAGGAAAAAATAGGGAGCATATACCGTGAAGAGCCGGTGTTGGGCGACGAAGAGTCGTTTACTTCGGCCGAACAGATGCGCCTCCGGCTGGTGCCGGAAGATGAGTTTCTGCGTTCTGTGCTGAACTTCAGACGCATCGCTTTTGGAGCAAAGGCTGCAGGAACTCCGGATGCTACGGTTACATTCAGTACGCGCCCTCAACCTATTTATCATAAGAATTTCGATCTGGTAAGCAGTTCGTTCCACGCTTTCCTTGAAGAGGGTTATACGTTGTATATCCTCAGCGACGTGGAAAAGCAGGCTACCCGTATCCGCATCATATTTGAAGACCGTAAGGAGTATATCCCCTTTACTTCGGTAAACCGGACTATCCACGGTGGGTTTGCAGACGATACGCTGAAGGTTTGTTTGTTTACGGATCATCAGCTGTTTGACCGTTTCCATAAGTTCAACCTGAAAAGCGAAAAGGCCCGTTCGGGCAAGATAACGCTTTCGCTTAAGGAGCTTAACCAGTTTACCAGCGGCGACTATATCGTACACATCGATCACGGTGTGGGCCAGTTCGGCGGATTGGTACGTACAGAGGTGAACGGACGCATCCAGGAGGCCATTAAACTGATTTATCAAAATAACGATATTATTTTTGTAAGCATCCACTCCCTCCACAAGCTTTCCAAATATAAGGGAAAAGAGAGCGGCGAACCGCCTAAACTGAATAAGTTGGGTACGGGTGCCTGGGAAAAGATGAAGGAGCGGACCAAAAAAAAGGTGAAGGACATTGCCCGCGACCTGATTTTGCTTTACTCCAAACGGAAGGATGAGAAGGGGTTTGCTTATTCGCCGGACAGTTTTATGCAACACGAACTGGAGGCAAGCTTTATTTATGAGGACACTCCCGACCAGATGAAGGCTACAGCCGATGTGAAGGAGGATATGGAGCGTCCGCTGCCCATGGACCGTCTGATATGCGGGGATGTAGGATTCGGTAAAACCGAAATAGCTATTCGCGCGGCATTCAAAGCCGTTAGCGACAACAAGCAGGTGGCTCTGCTGGTTCCTACTACCGTACTAGCTTTTCAGCATTACAATACCTTCCGCGAACGCTTAAAGGATTTCCCCTGCCGCATAGACTACATCAGCAGGGCGCGTACATCGGGACAGATAAAAGATACCCTTCAAAAGGTAAAAGAGGGCGAAGTGAATATTCTGATCGGCACGCACCGCATTGTAAGCAAGGATGTGAAGTTTAAGGATTTGGGGCTGCTCATTATTGACGAAGAGCAGAAGTTTGGTGTTTCTGTAAAGGAAAAACTCAAACAGCTTAAGGTGAACGTGGATACGCTGACCATGACTGCCACTCCGATTCCGCGTACCTTGCAGTTCTCGCTGATGGGTGCACGCGACTTGTCGAACATCAACACGCCACCGCCCAACCGCTATCCGGTGCAGACCGAAGTACATCGTTTTAATGAAGATATCATACGTGAGGCTATCAACTTTGAAATGAGCCGGAACGGTCAGGTTTATTTCATAAACAACCGTATCCAGAACATTTACGAGATAGAAGCCCTGATACGCCGCGAAGTGCCCGATGCCCGTATTTGTGTGGGACACGGACAGATGGAGCCCGAAAAGCTGGAAAAGATTATTCTCGATTTCGAAAATTACGAATACGATGTGCTTATCGCAACCAGCATTGTAGAAAATGGCATCGATGTATCCAATGCCAACACGATTCTGATAAACAATGCCCAGCAGTTCGGATTATCGGATCTGCATCAGTTGCGCGGACGTGTGGGACGAAGCAACCGCAAGGCTTTTTGTTACCTGCTCTCTCCTCCCCTCAGTTCGCTTACCCAGGAGGCGCGCCGCCGTTTGCAGGCCATCGAAAATTTTTCAGAGCTGGGAAGCGGGATCCATATCGCTATGCAAGACCTCGACATTCGTGGTGCAGGCAATATGTTGGGTGCCGAACAGAGCGGCTTCATAGCCGACCTGGGTTACGAGACTTACCAGAAGATACTGGAAGAGGCTGTTCAGGAGCTTAAAAGCGAAGAGTTTGCCGAACTTTACAGCGATTCGGAAGAGGGGAAACGGGATAGTGGAACCGATTACGTGCGCGAAACGTACATTGAAAGTGATCTGGAGCTGATGTTTTCGCCGACTTATATTCCCAACGATTCGGAACGGGTATCGCTTTACCGCGAATTAGACAATATGGAAGAAGAACGCGACATACAGGCGTTTGCCGACCGGCTGAACGATCGTTTCGGGAAGATTCCTCCCGAAGGCAGGGAGCTGATCCGGATTGTACGCCTGCGTCGCATGGCGAAACATCTGGGAATGGAGAAGGTGGTGCTGAAAAAAGGACAAATGAGCCTCTTCCTGGTTGCCAATCCGGAAAGTCCGTATTACCAGAGCGAAGCCTTCGACCGTTTGCTGCATTTTGTGCAGCAACATCCCAGGGCTTGCAACCTGCGTGAGCAGAACGGCAAACGAAGCATCGTTATAAAAAATGTACCCACTGTGGAGACTGCCTGTGCTTATCTGGAGATGATTTGATTATTTTTATGTACGTTTGCGCCTGAAAACATTTGAGCACTGGTAAATGAAAAAGACATTAATAGATCTTTTCGAAGCATCCGTAAACCGGTATCCTTCGAATATGTTCCTTTGGGAGAAGACAAACGGAGCATTTGAATCCACCTCTTATAAAGAAGTTAAGGAGCAGGTATACAACCTGGGAGCCGGACTACAGGCCTTAGGTGTGCGTAAAGGTGATACCATGGCCTTATTGTCTGAAGGACGCAACGCCTGGATTATTGGCGAACTGGCCATGTTTTATGCTGGAGCCTGCAATGTTCCGCTGTCTGTTAAACTGGAAGAAAGCAACGACCTGCTTTTCCGCCTTACCCATGCAGAGGTTAAATTCATCATGGTATCGGGTAATCAGCTTAAAAAGATCCGCGCCATCATCGATCAGCTTCCTTTATTAGAGAAGGTGATTGTGTTCGACGAGCAACCTTCCCTCCAGGAGAAGGAGATCCTGCTCGGCGAAGTACAGGCAATGGGCCGGGCATGGCTGGAAACCCATACGCTGGAAGAGTTTCTATCCGTTGGACGTTCGCTTACCAACGACGATTATGCAACCATCACCTATACATCCGGAACCACGGCCGATCCGAAAGGGGTTATCCTCTCCCACCGGAATTACACGGCCAACGTAGAACAGTCGCTTACGCTGGTCAAGATAGACGAAACCTGGCGTACCCTTATCATACTTCCGTTGGATCATTGCTTCGCACACGTAGTTGGGTTCTATATCTTTATGAGTGTAGGTGCCTCCGTGGCAACCGTGCAGGTAGGTAAAACCGGGATGGAGACTCTGAAAAACATCCCTTTAAATATACGCGAATTTAAACCTCATCTTATATTAAGCGTACCTGCTCTGGCAAAGAGTTTCAGGAAAAACATCGAACAGGGCGTACGCGCCCAGGGTAAGGTTGCTACCTGGTTGTTTAACAAAGGACTGGCCGTTGTATATGCTTACAATGGCGATGGGCACAATAAGGGGGCCGGTCTGCGGTTCCTGCTCAATCCGCTGGTAAAAATGTTTGATGCTCTGCTGTTCTCAAAGGTACGTCTCAACTTTGGTGGCGAACTCCGTTTCTTTGTGGGAGGAGGTGCCTTATTGGATAAAGATTTACAAAAGTTCTATTACGCTTTGGGTATCCCCATGTATCAGGGATACGGTTTGAGCGAAGCTACACCCGTGATCTCGTCGAATGTGCCGTCCAGACATACCTTTGGAAGCAGCGGGATATTGGTTGCCCCCATCGAATTGAAGATTTGCGACAACGAGGGGAATGAATTGCCGGTGGGACAAGCGGGCGAAATCGTTATCAGAGGAGAGAATGTAATGGCCGGATACTGGAAGAACCCGTCCAGCACAGCCGAAACCATCCGTAACGGGTGGCTTTTTACAGGCGACCTGGGGTATATGGGAACCGATGGTTTTCTGTACGTGAAAGGACGCTTCAAGAGTTTACTCATCGGCAGTGATGGCGAGAAATATAGTCCCGAAGGGATCGAAGAGGCTCTGGTTGAGAAATCGAGCTGCATCGACCAGTTGATGCTTCATAACAATCAAAATGCTTACACGGTGGCACTGGTGGTTCCCAACAAGGAACGTCTGAAGACAAAGCTTGCCCGGATGCACCTGGATTTATCGTCCGACAAAGGGAAAGAGGCTGCGATACAGATAATACAGGAGCAGATAAACCGGTTCAAAACCGGGGGGATACATGCGGCCATGTTCCCCGACCGCTGGCTTCCAACCACTTTTGCCATTCTGCCGGAGCCGTTTACCGAGCAGAATCAGATGATAAACAGCACGATGAAGATGGTACGTGGTAAAATTGAGAAGGCATATGCTGAACGTATTGAATTCCTGTATTCGTCGTTCGGTAAGAATCCGGTCAACCCCGTTAATAAAGATAGTTTATAAAACTTAGACATAATAATAAGAGGGATTGTTTATAGACTTTATTAAAATAAGAAGAGGGAGTCTCTGCTCATGGAGCCTCCCTCTTCTTATGTTAATAAAGTATGCTATGATTTCTGGTTCAAAAATTAAAGACAAACAGATCTCCCTCTTCTTTTTTTATGATGTATTCCTTTAAGGGTACGACGAGTTGCATTTTACACGCCATTGGCCGTTTGGCCAAGCACATCGGCAAAAAGCAGGTGGTACAACTCAGTTGGATTAAATGCAAATCCGCTACCTTTTTAGCACATTGACAAGAAGCTGGTAGTACAACAAGTTGCAGACTACACGCCATTGAGGATATCACGGCAAACTTGTGAAGCGAAATTCGATTCGCGATACAATAAGTGTCCGGTTTCCGGAAAGATCCTGCACGAAAGATTCATTTGTCTCATCCATACTTCATCGGGTTTATATGGATCTGTTTCTCCATAATAGAGATATATACCGGCAGCAGGCAGAACCGTTTCGTACCTCAACCGGGTAGAAGACAGCGCAAATATCCGGTGTGCCTCAAGTCCTGACAAGCAAGCTTTCCAGGCGATGGTTCCTCCAATACTGAAGGCCAGCACATCAACGAGTCTGTTATCATAGGAAGCTATGGCACTCTCCAGCTCAAACAAACGTGAAACAGCCGTCTCCAATCCACCATCCATAAATTGAACATGCAAAGCGGCCTCGTTACGATCGGTTGTACTTACATTACCTAAGCTGCAACTGTCGTAGCAAGTTATATCGTACACACTGTGCAGTTGATCAAGATAATATGTCAACCAATCGGCCCTCTCCCATCCCCACAAATCAGACAGAACAACCAACCGTCTCTTCTTTTGCATATATTTTGATTGTATTTGATTCCCGTTGCAAAGGTATCAATTTATATGAACCGTCAAACACAAGCTTACAATGAGGTGATTCGTTAACAACGATATATGTTATTTAACATACATTACAATCCAAAACCTTGACAAATTCAGAAATATCCGTACCTTTGTATCGTGGTTTTTTCATAATAGTATTAGATTTAAGGTTAACAAAGTTTGGTTAGGGGATGTCGGGATGACATCCTTTAATTGTTTATAGACGGTTCTGTTTCAAATCCCGGATTTTCTTTATATATTTGATCATGGATGAAGAATAATGAATATAAACTTTACCTGTGATTATCATGTACAGAACTATTCCCTATCTGCTCATTTCTATGCTATGTATGTCTTTATACGGCTGTACCCTGAAATCTGAATCTGCTGCAGAAACGGATTGCAATGATGACATAACGAACATCGACACCCTATCATACTCGAATAAACTTGCAAAAATAGCCAACGGTGATACAACCGGCAGATGGCCCGTTTCTCCACAGCCCTTCCCTTCCGGAGATCCTATTCTTCCTTTTAAGCGGATTGTTGCCTATTATGGTAATCTGTATTCAAAAAAGATGGGGATATTAGGAGAATATCCACCTCAGGAGGTATGGAAAAGATTGCATGCCGAGATGAAGGTCTGGGAAAAAGCAGATCCTTCCACTCCCGTTCAACCGGCTATCCATTATATAGCTGTTGTTGCCCAGGGGAGTGCTCAGAAAGACGGCACCTACCGCAAACGTATGCCCGAAAGTCAGATTGATTCCGCCTTATCAATTGCCGCCATGGGAAAAGCCATTGTATTTCTGGACATACAGGTGGCTTTAAGTACGGTACAGGAAGAGGTGCCTCTACTGGAAAAGTATCTTTCAATGCCCCACGTGCACCTAGCTATCGATCCGGAATTTTCTATGAAGGACGGTAGCAGACCGGGGACCAAGATCGGATCCTTTGATGCAGGAGATATTAATTATTGTTCGCAGTACCTCACCGGTCTGGTGCGAAAACATAAACTTACACCCAAGATACTGATTGTACACCGCTTTACCCAAGGCATGGTAAAAGGATACGATCAGATCAAGCTTCACCCCGAAGTACAATTGGTTGTCAATATGGATGGCTGGGGAGCTCCTGTCCTGAAAAGAGATACCTATAAACAATATATCTACAGGGAGCCTGTACAATTTACCGGATTCAAGTTATTTTACAAGAATGATTTGAAACGTCCACCTCACCACATGCTTACCCCGTCCGAAATCCTAAAGCTTGTTCCGCAACCTATCTACATTCAATATCAATAAAAGTGGAATTTCTTGACTAAAAGTTATCTTTATATTTGTTAAAATATATGAATAAATTTTCGTTTAAACGATAAGTTGCGTACTTTTCATGTGCAATTACTAATTATATATAAATCGACATGAAAAAACAGATTCTACTGATGGCATTAAGCCTATGTGTTAGCGGTGTGTTTGCACAGGATGCAAACAAAGTAAAGAGTGAAGGAGATGAGGCTTTAAAAGCAAAAAATTACACTGTTGCGTTTACTAAGTACGACCAGTACCTGAAGACAAACAACAACCAGGATTCGGTAACTGTATTTAACTGCGGACTTTCCGGTTTGAACAGCAAAAATTATGCAGGTGCTGTGAAGTATTTTGATATCTCCATCAAAAACAATTATCAACTACCAATGTCGTATGCAGGAAAAGCACAAGCATTGCGAAATATGGGTAAAACTGCCGAGATGCTTACAACCATTGAAGCAGGACTTAAAGTGGTTCCGGGCGATAACAATCTGGAAAAGCTGTATGCTATTCACTACTTGAAAGAGGGACAAAAATTTCAGCAGGCTGGCGATCAGGCCAAAGCAGAAGAGGCTTATAAAAGTATTTTAAGCATTACCGACAAGAAGTACAAAACAGATGCTTTGTACAGTCTGGGAGTAATGATGTTTAACAATGGAGCAAAATTGATGCAAAAAGCAACTCCGCTGGCAACGACAGACCGTGCCGAATACGACAAACAAAAAGCTGTAGCGGACGAAGACTTTAAGAAAGCGAGCGAATACCTGGAACAGGCATTGCAAATTTCGCCCGAAAGAGAAGCTGCAAAGAAAGTATTGGATCAGGTTAAGGCCGTTCTATAAAATTCCTTCTTTTCTATAAAAAAAACGAGAGATGATGTATTAATACATCATCTCTTCTTCTTCCTGACCCTCAGGATAATGAAGAATAAAGGTCGTTGCTCCTAAAGTAATAACCGCCCCATGATTCAAAACCACCTGTTCTTTTTTCCCCAGACAGACATTGTTTAAGAATGTACCTGTTAAACTGGGAAAATCGCGAAGCGTATATATCAGTTTGCCGGCTGCATTTTTCTTTACATTGATTACACAATGTTTTCTGCCCATACTTGGGTCGGTATTAATGATGGCAATATCCACGCCATCCGTATCTCTGTTTCTTCGTCCTATTACATTATCGCCCAGTTGTAATCCGAATTCTTGTTTGTCTCCGAAAAAGTTGGCAATCACACTAATATAGCCATTGGAGAAATCTTGTTCAACCAGCTGCCTCTCGCTTCCGGAAGGAGCTTGAACCTTTTTCTTACCTAACTTAACATTAAACTGAGATCCGCATTGTGCACAAACCAGTGCAATCGGTTTTCCAACCGGATACTTTGTTTCATCAAATGTTGTGAGATTGTCGCATTTCGGACAAAATACTTTTTTCATACAAATACTTATTTTTATAGGAAGTACAAAACTCGCAGTAAAACTTTTGTTTCGCCGTAAGCGAAGCCTTTTGTTCAGATACGCGCTTCATAATACTGTGGGAATGTTTCTAAATTACTGCAAAGGTAGTCATTTAAAGCGAATGTGCATAAAAAAGAAAAGGTTGTCATCCCGACAACCAATCTTCATTGTTAACCTTAAATCTAATACCATGAAAAACACAGTGCAAATATATGCATTTTATGTTTTGCAGCATAATATTTTACTTGCTTTATTTAATATTTAACTTCCTTTAACTCGAAAGCATAAAAAAACGCCCTGTTGTAATAAATTCAACAGGGCGTTTTAAAAAATAATAAGAGTACAGTATTAATCAAATAAATTTCTGAATTTACTGAAGATCTTGTCCTTTACCGATTTCTTAGGCTGGAAATTGGCCTCGTCCTTCAGTTTAGTAAGTGTTTCTTTCTCTGCAGACGATAATGTTTCAGGAATATAGACGCTCACATTCACCAATAAATCGCCCGTACCGTAGCTATTTACCGAAGGAAGTCCCTTATTACGCAAACGCAACACCTTTCCAGGTTGTGTACCCGGATCAATCTTAACCTTCGCCTTGCCGTCTATGGTAGGTACTTCGACAGTATCGCCCAATGCCGCCTGAGGGAAGCTCAGCAACAGGTTATATAACAAATCGTTTTCGTCGCGAATCAATTCAGGATGTGGCTCTTCCTCCACTAAAATCAACAAGTCGCCGTTGATACCGCCTCTGCGTGCCGCATTACCCTTTCCACTCATAGAAAGTTGCATACCTTCTGCCACACCAGCCGGTATATTGATTGTAATAACCTCTTCGTCTCTTACAATTCCTTCGCCGGCACAGGCCGAACACTTGTGGGTGATTATCTTTCCTTCGCCACCGCAGGTAGGGCAAGCAGATTGAGTCTGCATTTGTCCCAGGATCGTATTTGTAATACGGGTTACTACTCCGCTGCCGTTACAGGTTGAACAGGTAGATTTACTGTGATCATCCTCTGCTCCGCTGCCGTTACATTTGGAACATGCTACGTACTTCTTGACCTTTATCTTCTTTTCAACACCGTTGGCGATATCTTTCAAGGTAAGTTTCACCTTTACGCGGAGATCAGATCCACGGTTAACCCTGCGACCACCCCGACTTCCGCCGCTGAATCCACCAAAACCACCGAATCCTCCGAAATGACCACCAAAGATGTCGCCAAATTGAGAAAAGATATCATCCATGGACATACCACCTCCAAAACCACCTCCTGAAGCAGCACCACCCATGCCCGCATGACCAAACTGATCATAACGCTGACGTTTTTGTGGATCGCTAAGTACGTCGTAAGCCTCGGCAGCCTCTTTAAAGTTTTCTTCCGCCTGCTTATCTCCGGGATTCTTATCGGGGTGAAACTGAATCGCCTTTTTCCGGTAAGCCTTTTTTATATCATCTGCTGAGGCATTTTTTTCCAGGCCCAGCACTTCATAATAATCTCTTTTAGCCATCTTTGTTGTTATTAGCTTATTCTCCTACTACTACTTTGGCGTGACGAATCACTTTATCGAACAGCACATAACCTGTCTGTACACAATCAATCACTTTGCCTTTCAACTCTTCGGCCGGAGCAGGAATGGTTGCAATTGCTTCGAAATGGTCCGTATCGAAATCTTTCATCTCTGTCTCGATGGGTTTAACACCCTGCTGAGCCAGATAAGAGATAAATTTGTTGTAAATCAATTCTACACCTTCTACTACGGCAGTCATATCCTCTGATACACGTGCATTCTTTACGGCACGTTCCATATCATCTACCACAGGAAGCAGATTAACCAGGGCAGATTCTCCTCCGGTCTTAATTAAATCGGCTTTCTCCCGTAACGTACGTTTACGATAGTTATCGTATTCGGCCATCAAACGTAAATGAGTATCGTTAAGTTCATCGTACTTCTTTTGCATTTCGACCATTTGAACTGTCAGATTGTCTGCCGTTGAAGTTTCGGCTGACTCATTTACCTGTTCATTCTGCACATTTGTCGCCTCCTGATCTGTCACGATTGGATCGTTTTCAGGATTTTGATTATTCTTCTGCGCACTTTTTCCCATCATAATCTATCTCTTGTTTTTTATTATTATCTGTAATACAACAACATACAGAAATAAGCATGCTGCAACAACGCATGTAGCACATCCTTATTTTTGTCATCTCTCCATAGAATAACAGCAAATATGCTGCCAAGTATTCCGCTTCTGCTTATTTTTCTTTACCTTTGCTTATTATTTACCAATTACTTATATAACAAGTATACAAACATGTTGAGTATGATTAATAAAACATTGTTATCCCTGCTGTTGCTTCTGGCTGTTGTTACAGTCACAGCTCAAAAGAAAAGTAATATAGTATGCCGTCCTGGTTTTACATATGCACTTAGCAACAGTATCCACTGGGGATTAAACAAACCGGTGATTACGGGAATTGTTCCCTACTCGTCTGCAGAGTCGTCGGGACTGAAGTTGAATGACATTATTGAATCGGTGGATGGTATTCCGGTAAATGAATTAACTGCTATGGAGATTAGTCAGCTGTTAAACAATGAAACAAAAGACGAAATTATCCTTACAGTACGTAACCTGTCGAGTGAAGGAAAACAACTGATGATCCATAAAGACTGCAAATTGAGTCAGGCAATTACGGAAGATCAGCTTGCTCTTGCCTTCAATATGTATAGTCTGGAAAGCACTTCGGAAAGGGAATTTATATGTCCTTTCAAGACAACCACCACCCGCGAAGAAATTTCGTTCGATACGTATAAGACGTTTGGCTTTGCTCCCATTGACGAAAACAACAGCAAATTAGAGAACTTCATCAACCAGCGTATTGAAAAAGAACTTGTAAAAAAGGGATTGACTTACAATGCTTCCAACCCTGACCTGCTTATTCAGACCTATTATTTCTTCGATAAAAATCCCAATTACACAGGAGCTGTAACTAACGGTGCTCAACCAGCGGAAAAAACATTCCGTTATTTTGCAGCATCCGGCAAGATGATTGAATTACCGTTCCTATCAGTAGGGTCGGTCGAATCGAAAGCTCCTTACCTGCTTCAATTCGGGTTCAGATTCATCGATCAGAAAGTGTTGCACGGCCAGGTTGTGTGGGAATGCGAATCCAACGAACTTCTTACGGAGTCATACCGGCTGGATGATTATGCAGCCATCCATATTCCTTTAATGTGCCTGCAGTATCCTTTTGTAAAATATACCCGGAATGTTCCTGTAAAAGTAGATGTAAAGAATTACAACTACACCGGAATAAGCTACGACATAAACCGCTTGGAACGTATTGCAGAGGTTGAGCCAGGCTCACCAGCTGAAGCTGCAGGAATAAAGGCCGGCGATGTGATAGAACGCATCGGTAATCAGAAAATGAATTATTCATCGGATGAGTTTACCTCTGCATACAAGCAATTCATAACCCTCACAATGGATTTACGAGATCCGGCCACTCAATTTACGGATGCAAACGGATTTAGCCGTTGTATGTATTGGAATGTGATGAATTATCCCAAGATAGCCGACTTCTTCAAGAACCCATCCAATATAACAGGGTTCTCCTATCTGTATAATTTCACCCCCTACGTAAATCCGGTTGGCACTAATGTAACTACATTCCTTATTAAAAGAGGTAAGGATAAAGAGGAGATTACCATCCGTCCAACCGTACGAACAGAGACATCTGTATATGTAAACTAAATCAATTTATCGTTAATAAATAAAGAAATAGAGAGTAACTTTAACAGACGTTATTCTCTATTTCCATTTTATTTGTACATTTGCGTTCGGAATTTTAATAAACAAAGTTATACATCCGAATGAAAATAGTGAATCTTGGAGAATCCAACACCGTATTAAACCGGTTTGTTGCCGAGTTGCGGGACGTGAATATCCAGCATGACAGCCTTCGTTTTCGTCGTAATATTGAAAGAATCGGCGAAATCATGGCTTACGAAATCAGTAAAGATTTCGCTTACAGCGAAAAGAACATCCCTACTCCATTGGGAATCGCTCCAATGAACACTCCAGACAACCAAGTGGTAATAAGCACCATCCTTCGTGCCGGACTTCCATTTCACCACGGGTTCTTAAGTTATTTAGACAATGCCGAAAATGCTTTTGTATCTGCCTACCGTAAATACAAAGACAGGCTTAATTTCGATATCCATATCGAATACATTGCTTCTCCATCTATCACAGGAAAAACGCTTATCGTGACAGATCCTATGCTGGCAACAGGCAGCTCCATGGAACTGGCTTACGAAGCACTGCTTACCAAAGGAGCTCCTGCACATGTACACGTAGCTTCCATTATCTGCAGTAAGCCTGCTCTGGAATATCTTAAGAAAAAAATGCCGGAAAACTGTACCATCTGGATTGCGGCACTGGACGAAGGACTGGACGATCACTCCTACATCATCCCCGGATTGGGCGATGCGGGCGATCTGGCTTACGGGGCTAAGCTGTAACACCTATCGTACAATAAAGAAAGACTCAACTAGCTGCTCGTTGTTTCATTTTTCACAAAACGACGAGAGATAGTTGGGTATTTTTTTGCCTTTTTGAAAAGTATTCATTTATCTTTGTTGTCGCAATGGTTCTCTCTCTCCATCCGGAGAAAGGGATTAATAGGGAATCGGGTGAAAATCCCGAACAGTCCCGCTGCTGTGAGCTTCATTAAAACGTACGGACATTTCTTTGCCACTGTTCGGGTTTCAAAAGAACCTTAAAAACGGGAAGGCGTCCGGAGGAAGCGAGTCAGAAGACCTGCCTTTGCACGCATTGTTACACCCTGCGAGGATCAGGGGTATGAACATTCAAACAAGTTATACAAGATGTATTCGAACATTTTAATTACCAAGCGCGATGGTATGAGCGAAGCTTTTTCCATCGACAAGATTAAGAATGCCGTACTGAAGGCCTACAGAGCCAGTGGCATTCAGGAAGAAAACAGTACCATCAATCAAGTAGCCGAAAAAGTAGCCTCGGCAATTGTGGGCACTCAAATCAGTGTGGAAGAGATCCAGGATCTGGTAGAAAAGGAGCTTATGGCACGTAATCCTTACGTAGCCAAAAAGTATATAATCTACCGCGAATGGCGTACCATCGAACGTGATAAGAAGACACACATGAAACAGGTGATGGACGGCATTGTGGCTATCGAGAAAAATGATGTGAATCTGAGCAATGCCAACATGTCTGCCCACACCCCTGCCGGCCAGATGATGACATTCGCCTCGGAGGTAACCAAAGACTATGCCAATAAATATCTGTTGGGAATAAAGTATGCAAGAGCACACCACAATGGAGACATACATATACACGACCTTGATTATTATCCAACCAAAACAACCACCTGCATTCAGTACGACTTGGACGATCTTTTTGAAAGAGGATTCCGTACAAAGAACGGTTCCATCCGTACCCCACAGTCGATACAGAGCTATGCGACACTGGCCACCATCATTTTTCAGACAAACCAGAACGAACAGCACGGCGGACAATCCATTCCGGCATTCGATTTCTTTATGGCTAAAGGCGTTCGCAAAACCTTTATAAAACACCTTACCACTTTTATCTCTTTTCTTCATAACATCAGTCGGGATAACGCAGACTCCAACGAGAGTCAACTGCGCAACAGGCTTACCGGATCTGTGCAGTCCATTCAATGGAGTGAAGAGCAATCTGAGGTTATTCTGGAAATGCTGAAACAGGAAAATATTATACTTTCCTCTCAAAATCTTTCAGCTATCTGGGAACGATCGCTTAAAGCCACCCGGAAAGATACCCACCAGGCCATGGAGGGATTCATCCATAACCTAAACACCATGCACTCCCGTGGAGGAAACCAGGTGGTTTTCAGCTCCATCAACTATGGAACGGATACTTCGGCCGAAGGACGCCTGCTTATAAGGGAGTTGTTGGCCGCCACAAGCGAAGGATTGGGACAAGGAGAGGTTCCGGTATTTCCGATACAGATATTTAAGGTGAAAGAGGGTGTTTCTTATACCGAAGCCGATTATAACAAGGCTATGGCCGATTTCGATAAGGCCATGAGCGGAGAGATTGCTTTTGATGCGCCTAACTTCGACCTGTTACTGGAAGCCTGTAAGACAACCTCGGTTGCTTTATTCCCTAATTTTATCTTTCTGGATACCCCCTTTAACCAGAATCCCCTTTGGAAAGCAGACGATCCGAAACGATATCGTTACGAAGTGGCATCCATGGGATGTCGTACACGGGTATACGAAAATATGCACGGCGAAAAGAGCTCACTGGGCAGAGGGAACCTGTCCTTCACCTCTTTAAATATGCCTCGTCTGGCAATCAAGGCAAGACGGGAGGCAGAAGAATTACATCCGGACGGCGACAAACACACTATCCGCAAGGAGGCAAAACAGCTTTTTATAGAATCCGTACGCAGCATGTGTGCACTTATTGCCGAACAGCTCTACGATCGCTATCAATACCAACGCACCGCTCTGGCCCGTCAGTTTCCTTTCATGATGGGCAACGATGTATGGAAAGGAGGATCAACGCTGCAGGCAAACGATGAAGTGGGCGATATCATTCGAACCGGAACTCTGGGTATTGGCTTTATCGGCGGTCATAATGCCATGGTGGCTCTTTATGGCGAAGGTCATGCACGCCACATGGAGGCATGGCAAACCCTGTACGAAACCCTCGAGGTGATGAATCAGGTGGTAAACGAATACAAGGATAAATACAAACTCAACTATTCTGTTCTGGCAACACCAGCCGAAGGATTATCCGGACGTTTTACAAAGATAGACCGGAAGGTTTACGGTATCATCCCCGGCGTAAATGATCGCGATTACTACATAAATTCGTTTCATATCGACGTGAAGGAGCCTATATCAATCCTTGAAAAGATAAAGAAAGAGGCCCCCTTTCATGCCCTCACCGGAGGGGGACATATCACATATGTGGAGCTGGACGGCGAAGCGAAGAAGAATGTTTCCGCCATCCTTAAGATTGTAAAGGTTATGTATGATCAGCAGATTGGGTACGGCTCTATCAACCATCCGGTAGACACCTGTAAACAATGCGGATACAAGGGAGTGATATACGACAAATGTCCGGTTTGCAGGGGAGAAAACATCCTGCGTCTGCGCCGTATCACAGGTTATCTTACCGGAAATCTGGATAGCTGGAATTCATCCAAAAAGGCCGAAGAAAAAGATCGTATCAAGCACCGGTAAGATGGATGAAGTTAAACAACTGATCGCCCAAAACATACGCGTACTGAATATTTATCCCGAGACCATCTCCGATGGTTTCGGACTTCGGTATGCCATCTATCTTTCGGGTTGCAGTCATCACTGCCCGGGTTGCCACAATCCCGAAAGCTGGAACCCACAGCAAGGAACGCTGCTTACGGAAGAGATGCTTAAAGATATGCTGACAGAGATTTGCAGGAATCCCCTATTAGATGGCATCACTCTCTCGGGGGGAGATCCGATGTTCCACCCAGAAGGTGCCCGGATGCTTCTTAAAATATTGAAGGAGAAAACAAACCTGCCAGTCTGGTGCTATACAGGCTATACGTACGAAGAGATGGTGCAATCAACGGCATTGAAGGCCTGTCTTCCCTACATCGATGTGCTTGTGGACGGCCGTTTCGACCGGGAATTATTTAACCCGTCGCTGGCGTTCAGAGGAAGCAGCAACCAGCGAATCATACATCTTCATAAAAACTCCTGATACAAAACAAGGGAGGTCCGAAACCGGATCTCCCTTGTTTTATAACCTGCAGCCTGTTGCTTCAGATATTCAATTGCAAAATTAATATTGTCTTTCCAACAACCAGGCATCCTGGAAATTAGGAGCATATTTTGCTTTAATGGCATCGCGGCTATCAGCAGCATCAGCCTTTTCATCGAAACTTGAAACAATTACACGCAACATACCTTCTTCGTTCTGAGCAAGGATTGCCTTGTAACCTGCATTCTGCATACGTTCTTTCAATGCATATGCATTTGTTTTATTTTTAAAACTACCGATTACAACGCTGTAGCGTCTCAATCCGTTTGCGTCTTCACCTGTAACAGCAGTAACTCTTTCCTGACGAACCGCAGCACTTGATGTTCTGGGCTTTGATACCGGAGCAATCACCTCTTCCTCAACTTGTGCGGGAGCTGTAGTCATCTCTTTCTCTTTTGCTTGTTCGTAAGCGGCCTTATAAGCACTCTGTTTAGGTTTACATGAGCCGAACGACACAACCATAGCGATAGCGGCTCCAAATAACCAAATCTTCTTCATACCAGTCAGTTCTTAAATTTAGATATGCAAAGATATAAATTAAATTTAGTACTTTCGCATTCAAAATATAATATAATATAAATTAATGAATAAATCTATCGGAACAATGGTAATGGCAACATCCGTTTTACTTGGCGCCTGTACGCAGGAAACTAAAAAAACGGACGAAGCAGCACCCCTGATCAAACGTACAGAGGTGAAATCGGAAAATGGAGTGCTTACTCCAGAAGTACTGTACAGCATGGCCCGCGTAAGTGATGCACAAGTTTCTCCGGATGGAAGCAAAGTTCTTTACGGAGTTACCTTTATCAGTGTGGAACAGAATAAAGGCAATCGCGAGTTGTTTGTTGTTAATGCAGATGGCAGCGACAAGAAACAGATTACAGAAACTCCCCAAAGCGAACAAAATGCTGTTTGGATTAAAGGCGGTAAAGAGATAGCCTTCCTATCATCCGAAAGTGGATCTTCGCAGATTTGGGTGATGAATGCAGACGGAAGTAACCGCAGACAGTTGAGCAAGCTCGAAAACGGGATCAATGCTTTTGCTTTCTCGCCGGACGAATCGAAGGTGTTATACATCCAGGACATTAAATTCGGACAACGTACCGTGGATTTATATGCCGATCTTCCCAAGGCTACCGGGCGTGTTGTAGATGATTTACTTTACAAGCATTGGGACGAATGGGTGGAAACCGTTCCTCATCCTTTTGTTGCTTCTGTAACTGAAAGCGGACTTACGGACATGGCAGACATTATGGAAGGTGAGCCTTTTGAGTGTCCGATGAAACCAAACAGCGGAATTGAAGACCTGGCCTGGAGCCCGGACGGCAAACTGATTGCCTATGCCAGCAGAAAGAAAACGGGTAAAGCGTATGCGTTATCTACCAACTCAGACATTTATATTTACGACCTGGCAAGTAAAAACACCCGCAACCTTACAGAAGGAATGATGGGATACGACATTATGCCCCAGTTCTCGCCCGACGGTAAATCCATCGCCTGGGTAAGTCAGGAGCGCGACGGATACGAATCAGACAAAAAAAGACTCTTTGTTGCCAATCTCGAAACCGGCGAAAAGCAAGATCTGACACAGTCGTTCGATTATAATGCGGATGCCATCCAGTGGCTTCCCGATGGAAAATCGCTGTACATGATTGCTTGTAAAGAGGCTGTAACCCATATCTGGCAGGTAGGCGTTGCCGACAAGCAGATCCGTCAGATCACCAATGGTCAGTACGACTATGTAAGCATGCATTCGGTTGGTAATACAATGGCAGCCATCCGCCAGTCGCAGGTTAACCCCTCCGAAGTATTTGCTGTAAACACACAATCCGGCGAAGCTTCCGAAATAAGTTTCGAGAATAAAGCCATTCTGGATCAGCTAAACATGCCTAAGTCGGAATCCCGTTGGATCAAAACAACCGACAACAAGCAAATGCTTACCTGGGTGGTATATCCTCCTCATTTTGATCCCGCCAAGAAATATCCGGCTATTCTGTACTGTCAGGGTGGTCCGCAAAGCACAGTAAGTCAATTCTGGTCGTATCGCTGGAACCTGGCCATCATGGCATCACAGGGATACATCGTGGTAGCTCCGAACCGCAGGGGACTTCCGGGCTTTGGACAAGAATGGAACGAGCAGATCAGTGGCGATTACGGTGGTCAGAATATGAAAGATTACTTTTCTGCCATCGACGAGCTGGCAAAAGAACCCTATGTTGATAAAGACCACCTGGGTGCTGTAGGCGCAAGCTACGGAGGCTTTTCAGTGTACTGGCTTGCCGGACACCATAACAAACGCTTTAAGGCCTTTATCGCTCATGCAGGTATATTCAATCTGGAGCAACAATACCTTGAAACCGAAGAGATGTGGTTTGCCAACTGGGATATGGGTGGAGCCTATTGGGATAAAAGCAATGCTACAGCCCAACGCACCTTTGCCAACTCTCCTCATAAGTTTGTAGACAAATGGGACACCCCTATTCTGGTAACTCACGGCGAAAAAGATTACCGCATCCTGGCTTCTCAGGGTATGAGCGCCTTTAATGCAGCTCAGTTGAGAGGTATTCCTTCCGAAATGCTCATCTTCCCCGACGAAAACCATTGGATAGCTCAGCCTCAAAACGGTATACTGTTCCAACGTGTGTTCTTCCGTTGGTTAGACAAATGGCTTAAGGAATAGCATCTTCTTTAAAGGTAAAGAGTACAAATAAGTATACTTCCCTGTAAGATGCCGGCAAAGGTTACCCCCTTTAGCCGGCATCTTTTATTATACAGTTTTCCTTATCCTGCAAAAAGCCTATATTTGCATCAGATACAAATCCAAATTATTTTTACGTATGCCAAGATTAAAACCCGAATTCGAAATCTGCAGCTATGGACTATACACAGCCTGGGACCGCGAATCCAAAGAACTTCCTAAAATACGCAAACACACACTCGAGATACATGCTGAAACCGGTGTAGAATTCGGATTGATCTTGTCAGTAAAAAAAGCAAAAGGTGAAGTATTGGAATATAGAATTGACCATCCTCCCTTTACAGACGAACAAGGGAATATAGCTCCGCCCTTTGAAGGCACCTACTATATAAGCAGCAACGATTTCCGTTTTTTTCTGGGAGATACCGTATGGGAACCTGTGGAAGACAAAAAAGGTATCTGGAAACTTTCGGTGTACTACAAAGGGAAAGAGGTAGCCGGAAAACAATTTATACTGGTGTAATAAAAAACAAAAGGCCCTCAGTCTGCCGACTGAAGGCCTTGCGACAACCACTTTACGAAGTTATCCTAAATACGATTTGAGCAGTTTGCTACGAGTACCCTGTCTTAATCTTCTGATTGCTTTTTCCTTGATCTGGCGGACGCGCTCTCTAGTGAGGCCAAATTTGTCGCCAATCTCTTCTAGTGTCATCTCCTGACTTCCAATACCGAAAAACATTTTGATTATCTCGCATTCTCTTTCGGTTAACGTAGCTAATGCTCTGTCAATTTCCTTAGCCAATGATTCGTTCATCAACGCACGGTCCGCAATGGGAGCATCGTCATTCACAAGCACATCTAAAAGGCTGTTGTCTTCGCCTTCCACAAAGGGAGCATCCACAGAGATATGACGTCCGGACACTTTCAGTGTATCCGAAATCTTATCTACAGGAATATCCAATTCATCGGCCAGCTCTTCCGGTGAAGGTTTGCGCTCGTTTTCCTGCTCGAATTTAGAGAAGGCCTTGCTGATTTTATTCAGCGAGCCAACCTGGTTCAAGGGCAAACGAACAATCCTTGACTGTTCTGCCAAAGCCTGAAGAATGGACTGACGAATCCACCATACAGCGTACGAAATAAACTTAAAGCCTCTCGTTTCGTCAAACTTCTCTGCTGCCTTGATCAGTCCGAGGTTTCCTTCGTTAATAAGGTCGGGCAAACTTAATCCCTGATTCTGGTACTGTTTAGCAACTGAAACAACAAAACGTAGATTAGCCCTGGTTAATTTTTCCAACGCTCTACGATCTCCTCTTTTAATAGCCTGCGCCAATTCTACTTCCTCTTCAACTGTAATAAGGTCTTCACGGCCAATTTCCTGAAGATACTTATCCAATGAAGCGCTTTCGCGATTGGTGATGGACTTTGTAATCTTTAACTGTCTCATTCAATTAATTTAATTGACAAATTCGGGGTGCAAAGATAACAAAAATAATTGAAAGTATTGGCCGAGGGCACCCTATGCCTCGACCAATTAAAAACCTTTAACAATCTTTTGCCTATTAACTATCCTTTTAACCTTTATTCTGATAGATTGATCGCATAATAAGTTGTTTTACCGTTCGGATAAAATCCTTTGATAAACAGTCCCTGTTCGCTCGATCTACCCTTTAGAATACTATCTACAATACGTTCAAGATCTTCGGGAGTACTAATTTTCTCGTCGTTCACCAACATGATAATGTATCCCTTCTTTATGCCCGCATCTTTCAACTTACCGTTAGTTACACCTGTTACCTCGATACCGTAGTTAACCCCCAGTTCTCTCTTGCGCTTATCGGACAGCTCTTGATATGCTCCACCTAATACTTCAGAAGGATCTGCCTTATCAAGTATTTTGGTATTACCTTGCATATTACGTAATTCAATATTGAATATTTTCTGCACACCCTTGCGGTTTACGGTAATCTTTACCTTGTCACCCGGTCTGTACTTACTGATCTCCTCTTGCAGACGACTGGTAGAACGCACGGCAACATCATTAACGGCAACAATCACGTCTCCAATCTCAACTCCTGCATCTTTAGCCGAACTAGGCATTGCAAATCCACCAACCCAAGCTCCTTCGGTTACTTTCACATCTTTTTTCTGTTCATCATTTAATTTTGATACATCGAGAATAGAAACACCCAGAATGGCTCGCTGAACATTACCATATTGTTTTAAATCCTGTACAACCTTACCGGCAATACTCATAGGTACTGCAAATGAATATCCGGCAAAATTCCCGGTTTCAGAATAGATAGCCGTATTAATACCAACCAGTTCACCTTTGGTATTCACCAAAGCTCCTCCGCTGTTACCCGGATTTACAGCCGCATCGGTCTGAATGAATGATTGTATCTTACTCACATCTTCATCGCTACCAGTGGAAATAGACCGGCCTTTTGCACTTACTATACCAGCTGTTACTGTAGAAGTAAGATTAAAAGGATTACCTACTGCCAATACCCATTCTCCTACTTTGAGTTGCTCTGAATCACCAAACGGGATGGTGGGAAGATCCTTGGCATCAACTTTTATAAGTGCAATATCTGTTGAAGGATCCGAACCGATCACTTTGGCTTTGAACTTCCTGTTGTCGTTTAACGTAACTTCCAATTCCGATGCTCCGTCGATTACATGATTATTTGTAATAATATAACCATCTGTCGAGATAATAACCCCCGAACCGGCTCCTACCCGCTTTTGCGGTTGTCTTGGCTGATTTCCACGACCGTTTCCAAAGAAGAACTCAAACGGATCCATGTATTGTCCGCCGGACACCTGAACTTCGGTTACCGATTTGATATGCACAACAGCGTGTACCGAGCGTTCGGCCGCCATTGTAAAATCCGTATTCTCGGCTGCTACACCGCTGTAGTTCGTTAGTCGCAAAGGCTGATTAAATCCATACGAGTTATCTACTGTAGCAACATTCGCATGCTGTCTGTTCATGTAAGCGTTTGCTCCAATAGTAAGACCGGAGCTAACTACCGCTACCAAGACAATACCAAGTACATTTTTCATCGTTGTATTCATATTCATCTTATTTTTTAAAACTTAAATTTAACACTTTTCTTGCGACAAATTAAGTTCAAAAAACGTGCAATTATTCTTTTTTGCAGTTATTTTTTATCTCTTTTAACTCCTCATACTCATTGCTTAACCGGTGTTAACAGTAACAGGTATAACAAGGTACTTTTTTAAGAAATAATCAACTATCAAAAGGTCATCATATATGTATTATAACAGCAACTACGGCAGAATGTTTTTTCTTTACTGACATAATAATGGGAGAAATCAACAAAAAAAATCTATCTTTGCGTCATTGCAGCAGACCGGTCTGTCGCTCACATTCTATGTGGGAGGAACGTCCGGGCAACGCAGAGCACCATACTTCCTAACGGGAAGCTGTTTGTGAGAGCAGAGTAATGTAACAGAAAATAACCGCCGGCATGCCGGTAAGGGTGAAAAGGTGAGGTAAGAGCTCACCGGGTTGCGTAGCAATACGCGATGCCGTACGTCTTATGGGTTGTAAGGTCATGTATACCGGCGCAGTAGGATTGCTCGTCCGATGCCGGGGGGTAGACCGCTAGAGCCAGTTGGCGACAACTGGTCGAGATAAATGGCAGACGCCTTTGTTTTCGGACAAAGGTACAGAACCCGGCTTATAGGTCTGCTGCAATTCTTTTTTTGAATGTTTATCTTAAAAGAGCACGTAATGATTTTCGTATGAAAAATAAGGAGAAAATACCATTCAGCGAACGCGTAAACGAATTATTGTCGTGGACAATTCGCTTTATCACTTACGACATCTGGCGGATAACGGAAAGTGAAGTCAGCGGACTGAAGGTCTTTTATTTTAATGCGATAAAGACTGTCATTTTGGCTGTAAGGGGATTTATTAATCAGGAGTTGCAAACCAAAGCATCGGCACTTACCTTCAGCACACTTCTTTCCATCGTTCCCATGTTGGCCGTTATTGTTGGAATTGCCAAGGGATTTGGACTTCAGGATACTGTTAGACAGGAATTTTTCACCTATTTTCCGGGGCACGAACTCGAACTGATTAAAGCATTCGAGTATGTAGAACGTTATCTGGCCGAGGCCCAGGGTGGCGTAATTATTGGAATCGGATTATTGCTTCTGTTTTATACAGTAATCAACCTGATATCGTCTGTAGAAGATACCTTTAACGACATATGGCAAATCCAGAAGTCACGTCCGTGGCACCGTAAGATAACAGACTACCTTGCTCTTTTCATTGTATTGCCGCTACTTATGACTATCTCGAGTGGTTCGACAATTTTCATGTCTACCATGCAGAGCACCTACCTCAGCGAGTTTGTGTTGCTCAGCCCTATAGTTGGCGTGATACTGAACGTTGCTCCCTACGTTATCACCATCATGGCCTTTACGGCATTGTACATCTCGTTGCCCAACACCAAGGTTAAGTTTGTAAACGGTCTGGTTGCCGGAGTCATTGCCGGTTGTGCCTTTCAGTTTTTTCAGTTTATATACATCAGCGGACAGATTTGGGTTTCTAAATACAACGCCATCTATGGTAGCTTTGCAGCCCTTCCACTCTTGTTACTCTGGCTGCAACTCTCGTGGTTGATCTGTCTTTTCGGAGCCGAACTTTCCTACGCATCTCAGAATGTAAAGAAGTTCAGTTTCGACCGCGACACCAAAAGTATCAGCAGACGTTACAATGATTTCCTAACTTTACTGATCGCTTCCCTAATTGTAAAGCGGTTTGAAAAGGGAGAGAAACCCTATACTGCAGATGAAATATCCGAACAATATTGTATCCCTATCCGTATCACAACTCAGATATTGTATCATCTTACAGAGTTAAAAATCATCATTGAGGTAAACTATGGAGAAGACGATCGGGTTATGTATTATCAACCGGCGTTAGACATTCATAAAATTACGGTAAGTTACCTGCTAAGTAAAATGGATGAATTCGGTTCCGAAAACTTCAAGATAGACACTTCGGGACTTGTAAACCGGGAGTGGGAAACATTACTTAAAACCAGAAATGACATGTATCAGGCAAATGACAAAATTTTGCTGAAAGACCTGTAAACAGAAGTGAATGGAAAATCAAAATTGGACCAGTACAGAAGAGGTAAGAACGGGCGACCTAACCAGGGGCCCTGTGTGGAGGGTGATTGTACGATTTGCAGTTCCGTTACTTATTGGCAACATATTACAACAATTATATAATATAACCGACAGCATCATAGTAGGACAATTTTTGGGTAAAGAAGCGCTTGCAGCCGTTAGCGCCTCTTTTTTCATTTATTATTTTATCATTTCGCTCGTAATAGGAATTGGAAGCGGTGTATCGGTAGTTGTTTCGCAATACTTCGGTGCACGCCAGTATAAAATGGTACAACGGGCTTTTTCGTCTTTCTTTATATTCATGCTGGTTTCCGGAATCATTTTATCGATAGTGGGAATCATATTTGCCGAACCTATATTCCGACTAACCAACACCCCTGCCGAAGTTATACCAGAGGCTGTAAAATACTTTAAGATCTATATCGGAGGTACATTTCTGTTTGTAACATTCAACAGCATCGTTTCTATTCTGCGAGGCATTGGAGAGTCAAATCGTCCTATGATTTTTATCCTTGTCTCCACCCTGCTAAACGTGGTGCTCGACGTATTATTTATTGTTGGATTCGGTTGGGGCATTGAAGGTGCGGCACGGGCAACCGTAGCAGCTCAGGGAATCGCCATGTGTATAGCTCTTTTCTATATCAACGACCGCCATCCGTTACTTTCTATCAAGAAGGAGGACCTGGTTTTTGATATGAAACTTTTTAAGCAAGGCCTCAGGATCGGTCTCCCCACCAGCGTACAGCAATGTGCCATCTCGTTGGGACTGATTGCTTTATTGGGTATTGTAAACAGTTTTGGAACAGACACACTGACAGCTTATGGGGCTGCAGGCAAAATAGATACGATCATTACTCAGGCAATACTGACTCTTTCGGGTGCTTTAGCTGCTTTTACAGGACAGAACATCGGGGCCGGAAAATTCGACCGCGTAAAAACCGGACTTCGTTTTTCAATGAGTGTGAATGCCGTATTCAGCCTTTTGGCCTTTGCAGCCGTTTTCTTCTTTGGCGAAGAATTGATGAGAGCCTTTACCCACGATCCGAAAGTAATCACCATCGGTAAAGAATATCTATTGATTGTAGGCGGTTTTTTCATTATACATGGCACATTAAATGTATATAACGGAGCCCTCAGAGGCGCCGGCGACACCCTGTTCACTATGGTTACCAGTCTGATTACTCTATGGATCATCCGCATTCCGCTTGCCTACTGGCTTAGCGGAGAGCTTGGAAGGACCGGAATTTGGTGGGCAATCGGATTAAGTATAGCCTTGGGCATGGTGGCTACTTATATTTATTATAAGGGAGGCCACTGGAAAAAAAGATGCCTGATCGACCACGGGAAAAAGTAACGTTGAATATCTAAAAAGAAAATATATGATTTGTTTCCCTAATGCCAAAATTAACCTGGGACTGGATATTGTAAGTAAGCGACCGGATGGTTATCATAACATCGAAACGGTATTCTATCCTATTCCTGTTAAGGATGCACTTGAAGTCGTGCAGTCCAACGAATCCACGTTCATACAAAGTGGAATTCCGGTGGATGGCCCAGCAGAAAAGAATCTGGTTATAAAGGCGCTGAATCTCTTAAAGTCTCAATACGATATCCCTCCGCTAGAGGTTCGTTTACTGAAAAACATACCATTCGGAGCCGGATTGGGAGGAGGATCGGCCGATGCAGCATGTATGCTGAAGCTTATAAACGAGTTTTGTTCGCTCCGGATTCCGGAAGAACATTTGGAACTTATGGCTTCTACCCTGGGGGCCGACTGTCCTTTCTTTATCCGAAATAAACCTGTTTTTGCTTCAGGTATCGGGAATATCTTTGAACCGGTTAACCTGTCTTTACAAGACTATCACCTGTGCCTGATCAAACCGGACATATCGGTATCCACCCCCGAAGCCTATTCTCTTGTAAAACCAGCTCAACCCATTGTCTCTCTGAAGAAGATCATCGAGATGCCTGTAGAAGAATGGCGTGAAGTTATGTTTAACGCTTTTGAGAAGAGTGTTTTTGCGAAACAACCCGTAATAGAAGCCCTAAAAAATGCTCTTTACGAAGAGGGTGCAGTATATGCATCGATGTCGGGTTCCGGATCATCGGTATTCGGTCTCTTTAAAAAGCCGACTAATCTGAAGGACCAATTTACCTCATGCTTTGTATGGGAAGGAAAATTACAGTAATTGTTATATAAACCATAATACCTGAATAATGAATTTAATAAAAAACGCAGCCTGTCTTCTGCTATTGGCATCTGTTTCGGTTTCGGCAGCAGAAGATATTAAAGTCCGCCAATTTAAACACGCCGGACCGTTTGCCGTACAAAAGCCTGTCATATCCGACAGTCTGAATGTTAACGGCAAAGCTTTTGAGCTTAACAACCTGATGAAAACCCCTCTGGCTTTCGGGAAAGTGTTACAACAGGCTACTACTTTGGAAGTCGACACCGCCGGATTTGTTCGGTTAGCCTATCAAAAAGGGATTAACGGACTGCATGTATGTTCGTTTTACCTGAACAGCGACCGCTTTGTAAAAGGAACTTTGGAGGTAGAAGGGACCGGACGCTTTGAAGTATACGTAGACGACAAGAAGGTGTGCGAAAAGAGTTCTGTCGACTCTACTCAAAGTAAAGCCGGATCTGCCTCATCGCAACTCACACTTGAACCCCGCCGTTACGAGGTGGTGATTAAATACCTCACTACAGATAACGATCCGTCCGAACCTGTACTGAAAGCCGGGTTTAAAAGTAAAGGAAAAGCTGTTGTAGAAGCATCTGTGAACCCCAATGCCCGCTATACGGTAAATAATATAATTGAAGGCAAAGACTTTTCGGGAGTAAGCCTTTCACCCAACGGAAAGTATGCGTTGGTAAAATACATTGAACGATTTACTGCTGGTAAAAGCAAACAATATACCCAGCTTACCGATGTTGCCACAGGCAAAGTATTGTTTACAGAAGACGGTTCTGCCAGAGATGCGCGCTGGATGCCTGTAAGCAACAAGCTATATTATACAGCCACAGGTATGAAGGGAACCGAGCTGATTGTAATGGATCCCAAAACAATGGAAAAAGTAAAATTGGTAGACGATTTACCTAAAGGCAGTTTTCAGTTTACTCCGGATGAAAAAACACTGCTCTTCTCTATTGAAGAAGAAGGACCTAAAGAAAATTCAGACCTTATCCGTGTACTTGAACCGTCCGACCGCTTACCAGGATGGCGTAACCGTAGTTTTATACATCGGTATGTATTGTCGACAGGCCTGATGGAACAGTTGACCTACGGACACAACAGTACGTATCTGAACGACGTTAGCGCCGATAGCCGCTATATATTGTTCAGCACCAGCGAACGGGTACTCACTTCCCTACCCTTTTCGAGAAACTCCACTTATAAACTCGACCTGCAGACAATGGCGGTTGACACCTTGTGGGAAAAAGCTCCTTATGTAAGTCAGGCTACCTTTTCGCCGGATGGAAAACAATTACTGGTTTCCGGATCGGGCGATGCATTCGATGGCATCGGACTGAATGTAAAAGAGGGACAGATCTCGAACTCGTACGACGGTCAGCTTTTTGTATTTGATCTTGCAACTCGTAAAGCAAAAGCCCTTACCAAAGAGTTTGACCCCAGTGTAGTAGGCGGCGTATGGAATATATACGACAAGCAGATCTATTTCATGGCAGAAGACAAAGATTACCAGCGTATATTTTGCTGTAATCCGCAAACGGGACAGATTAAACCTGTAGCTGTTACGGAAGATGTTATCAATTCATACAGCCTTGCCCTGACCGCTCCGGTACTGATGTATTACGGACAGAGCGTTTCCAATGCCAACCGGTTGTACACCTACGATCTGAAAGGATCCAAGAGCAGATTGGTTTACGATTTGTCAGCCGAAAAGCTACAAGACATTACATTTGGCGAAGTACATGACTGGAATTTCATTTCAGATGAAGGGACAACAATCCAGGGACGCTATTACCTGCCACCCAACTTCGACAAAACCAAAAAATACCCGATGATCGTCTATTATTACGGCGGTACATCTCCAACAAACAGAGCCTTGGAAGCTCGTTATTCGATGCACATGTATGCGGCACAAGGATATGTTGTGTATACATTGAACCCCAGCGGAACAACCGGATTCGGACAAGAATTCTCTGCCCGCCATGTAAATGCCTGGGGTAAGGTTACAGCCGATGAAATTATTAAGGGAACAGAAACATTCTGTCAGGAACACCCTTTTGTAGATGCCAAAAAGATTGGATGTATCGGCGCAAGCTACGGTGGTTTTATGACACAATACCTGCAAACCCGCACCGATCTGTTTGCTGCGGCCATTAGTCACGCCGGTATCAGCGCACTAAGCAGTTACTGGGGTGAAGGCTATTGGGGATATGGCTATTGCGCCGTAGCCAATGCCGGAAGCTATCCATGGAACAATGCGGAGCTATTCACGAAACAAAGTCCCCTGTTCAATGCAGATAAGATCAAGACTCCCTTACTCCTTTTACATGGAAATGCAGATACCAACGTGCCTGTAGGCGAAAGTATTCAAATGTTCGCTGCATTGAAACTGCTTGGAAAAACCGTAGAGTTTATTCAGGTAGATGGCGAAAATCATGGAATTATTGGCTACAGCAAACGAATTGGATGGCAGAACTCCATATTTGCCTGGTTTGCAAAATACCTGCAGGATGATTCCGCCTGGTGGGACACCTTGTATCCGGAAAGGACCTTGTAAGACAGATAAAGCAATACACATTGTTTATATAATACATCAAGAAGGCCGGGGCAGTAATGCTCAGGCCTTTCTTATAGGATCATAAACAAAAGACTCCTAAGCTTTTATCTTTTTATATACGAGCAACTATCCGGTATACAGCTGTGTAACGTTCAGTATGCAGCTGCATACCGTAAGTTATCCATATGTTGAACTTGCAGTATCCAGCTGCATACTGAATAGATCTTCGTTAGTTCAGGCATTGTTCATCGTACACTTTGTAATACTATCCGGATGGAAATCATTACAACTGCACTATATACTTATCTACGCTCCACCATCTCCGATTAACTGGCAAGGCCATATATATAATTAAAGAATGGTCCGGAAAAACTAAGAACCAGCAAACCGATAAGGCATGCATACAATGCGATTTTCAATGCCGTGCCGGATTGAATCTTTTCCAGCGGTTCGTTTGATTCGTCGATAAACATATATTTGACTACTCTCAGGTAATTGTAGAGAGAAAAAACCAGGTTTACTCCGGCAATAGCCAAAAGGAAATAGATACCACTCTTAAACCCGGCTGCCAAAAGGAACAGTTTTCCAAAAAAACCTGCTACCGGCGGAATACCTGCCAAAGAGAAAAGAGCGATTGCCATCACTAAAGCTAAAAAGGGATTCGATTTATACAAACCCTTAAACTTATCGAGGGATTCAGAACCTGTAGTATCGTTGATTGCTCCTACAACTCCAAATGCGGCGACATTGCTTAACAGGTAGATAAGTATAAAATATACAACAGATGTTATACTTACTGCCGATACTCCGGCTATGCCCACCAATACAAATCCCACCTGTGCAATGGATGAGAATGCCAGGAAACGCTTGGCGTTTGTCTGCCTAAGGGCAAACAGATTACCTATGGTCATACTTAATATGGACAAAATGGAAATAGCGTAAAGCCATTCCTGTTCCAATTTACCAAACAGCGAATATAGAACTGTCAGGAAGATAAATACGACCGATCCCTTGCTTATAACCGACAGAAAGTTTGTTACGGCAACTGGAGAACCTTCATACACATCGGCAGTCCAAAGATGAAAAGGAACGATACTCATCTTAAAGGCGAATCCCGAAAGAATGAGGACAAATGCTAAGATTGTAAATGGATTCTCACTTAAGGTTGCCTCTACATGGGTAAAAGAAAGATCTCCTACCATTCCATAAAGTAAAGAGATACCGAACAGCATCACCCCGGTACTAAAGGACGACGATAGAATAAGTTTGGTACCGGCTTCGGACGACCGTTTATCCTTCAGGTTCAAGTTTGACATGGCGGCGACCGGGATACTGGACATTTCGATTCCAAGATAAAGCATCAGCACATTTCCGCTGGAGAGCATCAGGTACACCCCCAATATAGTACAAAGCATCAATACATAGAATTCCAAACGCTCGTCCGATTTTATCAGCCAGTTGTAGGAAGTAAGCGAAATGAGCAATATGCCTAAGTTAACGATGTTCTTCTGCAGTACAATCAATCCGTTTGATTGAAAAAACCCGGAGAAAAATTGTCCCTCCTGAATGGGCAGCAAACCAATCAGGAAGGTAACAAAAAGCACGATATTCATTGTTACCACAAAAGGTTTTGCTTTCATGCCAAAATCAAATAATGCTCCGGTAATGAGTCCGAAAATCAATAATGCGACAATAATTTCAAAACGAAATAATAAAGCTATATCCATGAGTTTTATTTTTATTGTTTTAACTCTTTTGTAGTTCTTTTAGATAGTAGTGACTGAAAGGAACCGGCTGTAAATCGCACTTGTGTCGGCATCCACCAGATTGGTAACCAAGAAAGGAGCCACCCCCATAAGTACTATACCGGCAACCAGCAGAATAACCGCAGTACGCTCGCTCCATGTGGCATCCTTAAGCAATAAGAACTCTTTATTCCGGATGCTTCCCCAAACAGCAAAACCAATAGCTCGAAGAATATATACAGCTGTTACCACAATAGATGCACAGGCCATGATGGTTGCGATACGATAGAATAGTCCGGTGCGCTCCCAGGACCCTACAAACAGAGTCATCTCAGATACGAATCCGCTTAATCCGGGTAATCCCAACGAACATAGCCCGGAAATAATAAACGCAGTGCCGATAAATGGAATCTGCTTCAGCATCCCTCCCAATTCGTCGGCCTGCCGCGTGTGGGCACGGTCGTATATCATACCGATCGAAGCAAAGAACAGGGCCGTCATAATACCATGCGAAACCATCTGCATCACTGCTCCGGTAAATGCCACCTTGGTGACCATCGCTATGCCAAGTATTACAAATCCGCAGTGGCTGACCGAAGAATAGGCGTTCATATACTTCAGGTCTTTTTGCATAAGCGTAGCGAAAGCGCCATACAGGATGGCGATAGATGCCAGAATGATAAATATCCATGACAGCTCTTGGGCTCCGGCAGGAAGAAGATAGGTAGCTACGCGCAGGATTCCGTATCCGCCCAGTTTCATGGAGATACCAGCCAAAAACATAGATGCCGCCGTAGGAGCAGATGAGTGACCGTCGGGTGCCCAGGTATGAAACGGGAACATGGCTGTAAACACGCCGAATCCTACAAATAGCAGTACATACAGTATTTTTTGTACCTCAACAGGCAGATTAACTTGTGAGAGTTCTGAGATATTCCACGTATAATTGCCTCCATATTGGCCTGACATGTAATACAGTCCGGATATTCCGAGGAATACAAGAGCCGAACCGAACATCAGAATCAGGGCAAGTTTCATCGCACTGTATTCTTTTTTGCCACTCCCCCACATACCAATAAGTAAGTATTTAGGAACAACGGCTACTTCCAGAAAGAAGAAAAGCACAAATAGATTGGTAGTCATAAAAAATCCGTAAGCACTCAGACTTAGCAGGATAATAAGAAAGAAAAATTCTTTTACCTGCTTGTCTATCTTCCAGGATACGAGAATCCCCGCAACTACGACCATAGCTGTAAGTAAAATCATGATGAGCGAAATTCCGTCTACACCCAGACTGAAAGCAATTTTTAAAGGTGCAAACCATTCATAACTGCTTTGAAACAACATTTGGGCGGTATCACCGGCCTGTCTGCAGTTTACATAATACAGAGTGATTCCGATTGCGGCGGCTAACTGTATAATGCTTCCCATAAGTGCTATCCATTTGGTGGATTTTCCCGTTGGAACAAGCAAGACTCCCGCAACCGATATAAGAGGTATGATGAGTAACAATAATAATATGTTCATAGCTTAAGCAAAATTTATAATTAATATTGCAACGAGAATAAGCGCTCCCCCCAAAAAGAACATGGCATAGGTCTGGACCCTCCCCGACTGCATGGGCTTGATTAGTTCCGAGGTCTTCACGCTCACCCATGCTGTACTGTTTATCGCTCCGTTTACAATGTTCCGATCTATCCAGGCGATTGGTCTGCCGATAAGATTGAATATTATTTTTTTCGTAACAAACAGATATAGCTCGTCTATATAGAACTTATGATATGCCCAACCGTAGACGGTTCTGAAGCGGGCAACCACCTCGTCCGATTTAGTACTTTCATTCGCAAAAAAGAAATAAGCGAGAGCCATGCCTGTCAATGCCATCGACACTGGCAGTATAGCCGAAAGGATATGGAGCGGAAGTTCCAATGCGCGGCCATCTGCACTCACAAAACGACCGAAAGGAAGGAATCCGACAGCCAACGAGCCCAGAGCCAACAGTATCAACGAACTATTCATCGCCCAGGTATGCTTCTCGTGATTATGTACATGAGCCACGGGCTTCTTAAACCAGAAGATGCGGAAATAAAGCCGGAACATATAAAAAGAGGTAAGCGCTCCAGTAAATAATCCGATGTAATAAATGGGCAGATTCGATTTCATTGCTGCACTTAAGATAGCCTCTTTGCTGAAAAATCCGGCAAAAGGAGGAATGGAAGAGATGGCCAGACAGGCAATTAGAAAGGTGATATGGGTGATGGGTAACGATTTACGCAGCCCTCCCATTTGCTTCATTTCGTTACTGCCCACAGCATGAATAACAGCTCCTGCTCCTAAGAAAAGCAGCGCTTTGAAGAATGCATGTGTAAACAGATGAAACATAGAAGCCGTAAAACCTTCTGCTTTATCTGCACCCCATCCGGCTATGCCTAGAGCAAACATCATGTATGCAATCTGGGAAATAGTGGAATAGGCAAGTACACGCTTGATATCCGTCTGCGTACAGGCAATGATCGCGGCAAACAAGGCTGTGAATGCGCCTACATAACCTACAACCAGCAGTGCATCGGGAGCGGATATGGCAAATATCGGGAACAATCTGGCAACAAGGAACACTCCGGCAACAACCATGGTTGCGGCATGTATCAGTGCCGATACAGGAGTTGGACCCTCCATGGCATCGGGAAGCCAGATATGAAGAGGAAACATGGCCGACTTTCCGGCACCGCCCATAAATATTAAAAGAAGCGTCCACGAAAGAGCCGACATTCCAATAAAACTACCGGCGAAATTTACCAAATAAGGAGAATCTGGAGTTGTGAGCCGTTCGATTATCGTAAAGAAATCAAGGGATTGAGCACCATAGCTTATCATCAGAATACCAATTAAAAAACCCAGATCGGCAAAGCGCGTTACAATAAAGGCTTTCTTTGCTGCAGCAATTGCCGAAGGTTTGGTAAAGTAGAAACCGATTAGTAAGAAGGAGGATGCTCCTACCAACTCCCAGAAAATATACATCTGAAAGATATTTACCGATACAACCAGTCCCAGCATGGAGAAAGAAAAGAGAGAGAGATAGCCATAATATCTTCCAAAATATTCCTCACCGTGCATGTAATTTAAACTATACAGATGCACCATGGCTGAAACAAAGGTTATAACAACCAACATCATCACCGAGATAGGGTCGAGTACAATGCCTAAATCGATATGCAGGTTATCGGTAAAATGCAACCAATCGAATTGGAATACGATGTGCCTGGTATAGGCCCCGCTGGAATTTCCAAAGTTAAAAAAGTATCCACCGGCCACATAAAATGCCAACGCAGCTGTCAGCATGATTGTGCATGTTCCGATGAGACCTGATAGTTTAGGTGTGATATGCTTTGCTGCAAAAGCTAGTACAATAAAGCTTAGCAGTGGAAGCATGACTATCAGCAGAGAAGAAATTTCGTAACTATCCATAGTTTAATACTTCATCGTTTTGGTATCTTCAATGTCAATTGTGTTGAATCGGCGATACAGGTTAATGATGATTGCTAGAGCTAATGAGACTTCGGCTGCAGCAATGGTTATTATAAACAGTGTAAAAAACACTCCATCCAATTTATCCGGATACAGGTATCTGTTGAACGCGATGAAGTTAATATTCGCACTGTTCAATATCAGCTCGACAGACATAAGGATGGTAATTAAGTTCCTTCTGGCAAAAAAACCGTAAACTCCGATGAAGAATAGTGCGGAGCTTACAATCACGATATGTGTTATTGGTATTTGTTCCATATACTGTTTCCTTATTTTATATTTTTATGCTTGATTGCAATCACAATACTACCTACCAGAGCTGCCAATAATAAAAAGCTTATAGCTTCAAATGGCAGGAGATATCCATTTTTTGAGTAATTGAGAATCTCTACCCCGATTTCCTTAATCGATAACGAACCTGAGGTAGTTGTTACAATCGGTACGAATTGAGCACCTAAGATGACCCAGACTGTAAACAAGAATCCCGTCAGGGCAATCAACATCGACCTGATACGCTTGCTTATAAGTTGTTTAGGCAAATTCTCACTGGCTCGGTGCGTTAAAAAGATGGAAAATATAATCAGGACGACGATACCTCCTACATAGATTATAATTTGGATTGCAGCAATAAAATCCATATCCCATAGCAAGTAAATTCCGGCAATACCTACTAACGAGGTAAGCAGGCAGATAGCTGCCCTGAATATTTTTCTGGAAAGGACCGATATAGCAGCAAACACAAGCACAATTGCCGATAGGATGTAAAATAATATGACTGAGCCGCTCATGATGCAAGTGTATTTTTTTGTTGTTTATTACTTTCTTCAAGTCTGGAATCCGGACGATTTAATTGTCTGGTAAGTGTGTTTCTGTCGAAAACACTTAACTCAAAGTTGTTTTTCATCTGGATAGCATCCGAAGGACAAGCATCGACACACTGTCCGCAGAACGTACACATATCCAGATGATACACCCAGCGATCCAATATCTTTTTCTTTTTACCATCTTCGGTTTCAATGGTTTTAGAGAATATCTCGATAGTTCCGTTCGGACAGGAAAGCTGGCATAGTGTACAGGCCGTACACTTATGTTCGTTGTTTTCGTTATGCGGTAAAACAAGTTCGCCGGCAAATCTTTCGGGAATACGTATGGATGTAGTACGGTTTTCGGGATATTGCTCGGTTATGATGGACTTCCCCGGTGTAAGAAAATACTTCAGGGTGAGCAGTAATCCATTCAAAAGCGAACTAAAAGCCTGAATTATTACTTTTATATATTGATAAAGTGCTTTCATTGAATGTTATTATTTAATTCATTTATAAATGCCATCCGAATATGGAAATGGCAGCTGCAAAAATTAAATTACAGATGTTTACTGGCAACAAGTATTTCCATTCCAGCGTTAACAGCTGATCAATACGCAGACGGGGAAATGTCCACCTGAACCACATCATAAAGAATATGATCATAAACATCTTGCCGAAGAACCATATCCAACTGGGAATAAAATCCATCAGATGGTTGAAAGATTGTACATATTCGTTGCTGAAAGGCAGATGAAATGGCATCCATCCCCCTAAAAACAGAGTTGAGGCTATAATAGAAACCACGCCCATGTTTATATATTCGTTCAGATAAAATATACCGAACTTCATACCGGTGTATTCTGTGTGATAGCCTGCCGTCAACTCCGACTCGGCTTCTGCCAGGTCGAAAGGTGCACGGTTACATTCTGCCGTGCTGGATATTACATACGTGATAAATGCTATAAATGCAGGAATATGTCCCTTTAATATCCACCAGCCATCGGCCTGCGACTGCACCAATCCGACAGACGAAATGGTTCCGGATAAGGTAACGGAAGTTACAATTGCCATCCCAGCCGATAGTTCATAGCTCACAATTTGTGCACCGCTACGCATGGCCCCCAGAAGAGAATATTTGTTGTTACTGGACCAGCCGGCCATCAATATCCCGATTACAGATAAGGATGTGATGGCGGTAACAAACAATACACCGATATTGCTATCCCACATGATCAATCCCGGTCCCCACGATATGGGTGCAAGAGCCATGAGTGAAACCATCAACACAATACAGGGAGCCAGATTAAACATAAATTGATCGGCCTTCACAGGGGTAAAGGTTTCTTTGAGCAATAGTTTTATTACATCGGCGAATACCTGTAGTGTTCCATAGGGTCCTACCCGCATCGGTCCGAGACGTAACTGCATAAAGCCGGCAACTTTTCGTTCCATATACACCATTATGATTACACAAAGTATCATCACAATAAAGGCAACCAAAGCCGATAAGATAATCTCAGTTACCTGAGTTGCCATTGGTGAAAGAGATGACGACAATGCCTGATGAATCAGGTTTGTTATGTCAGAATATTGAAGCATTAGAATCATATATTTATATCTTTATCTGTCCATATCGGGGATTACTAAATCGATTGTTGCCATCGCAGCCATTAAGTCGCCCAATTTGAGCCCTTTGCCAATAGCATTAACAGCACCTAGGTTTGAGAAGCACGGCGTTCTGTATTTGAGGCGATAAGGTTTGGCTGAACCGTCACTTACCATATATACCCCTAATTCGCCGCGAGCCGTTTCCACCCGTTGATAATACTCTCCTGCAGGAACTTTTAGAATACCCTTTATTTTGGTCCGGACTTCTCCTTCAGGGAAATTATCAAGCAGTTGCTCTATGATATGGATGGATTGACGCATCTCTTCCATGCGCACTACATACCTGGCCCAGCTGTCGCCTCCCGAATTAATTATCTCCTTGAATTCCAATTTCTCATACCCATCATAGGGATACAGTTTGCGGACATCACATTGTACACCCGAAGCGCGTGCAACCGGACCGGTACATCCCAGTGAAATGGCTGTTTCTTTATCAAGATAGCCGACACCTTTAGTTCGGTGCTGGAAAATGAAATTACCGGTAATAAGCCGGTCATATTCCTTTAAGTTATTCTTTACTTCATAAAGGATATGGCGTACATCGGAAACGAAATTGGGTAACACATCTTTCATCACCCCGCCGGGTACAATATAGTTCATAGTCAGTCTGTTGCCCGTATTAGCTTCAAATATATCCAAGATTCTCTCCCTGTCTCTGAAGCCCAGGAAAAAAGGGGTTACGGCTCCAATATCCATAGCACAAGATCCCCACCAAAGCTGATGGGAAGTAAGTCTCTGCAGTTCATCCATTATCAGACGGATCGCTTTTGCTCTTTCCGGCACCTCAATGCCACAAGCTTTTTCTATGAGCAGTGAACAGGCATGATTGTTAATGTGAGCTGATAAATAATCCATTCTGCTGGTGAGATATATAGATTGTTTATAGCCCAGATGTTCACTCATTTTCTCTATACCCCGATGGATATAACCCAGATGAGGAAGAATATCTTTTACCGTTTCGCCATCGAGTGTTGCTTCAATACGTAACACCCCGTGTGTAGATGGGTGTTGCGGACCAATGTTGACCACAAACTCCTCGGTATTTATTTGTTCGTTGAAAGTAGTATCGTTGTTTTCCATCTTATTTTACAATCATGTATTCGTCTTGATAATCTTTTCGAAGCGGATATCCCACCCATTCATCGGTAAGCATGATGCGTCGCAATTTCGGATGGTTGGTAAATCGTATACCAAACATATCGTATATTTCATCTTCGTAGAGTTCTGCTGCCATCCAGAGCGGATATACAGATTCAACGACTGGATTTTCACGATCATCTAATGTTGTCTTTACAACCAGATCATGACGATATCGGGTAGAGGTGATATGGTAGACTAATTCGAAAGCTGGATTGCTGTCGATTGCTGTTTCACAAAAAAGAGAATCGAAAGCTGTAGCCGGATCTTCTTTCAACTGTTTTAATACATCCAGTATTTCTTCTTTTGGGACATGGAGTTCTGGAAAATCAAATGATTCTTTAAGACTGTATCCCGAAAAGTTCTGCCCAAGATAGTTTTTCAATTCATCTTTATTCATTTTGCTTCTTCTTTCTGAGGTTTTTGAAATACGTATGCTTTCGATTTTTTAATCTTTTCCTGTAGAGTCATCATCCCATGAATCAATGCTTCTGGACGCGGAGGACAACCGGGAATATATACGTCGACCGGAATAATATTGTCTACTCCCCTGACCACTGCGTAGGAGTTATAATAAAACGGGCCTCCGGATATGGCACAAGATCCCATTGCAATTACATAACGGGGTTCCGGCATCTGGTCGTAGAGCCTCTTTAACACCGGAGCCATTTTACGGGTAATCGTCCCTGCAACGATAATCAAATCGCATTGCCGGGGACTAGCGCGCATTACTTCGAAACCAAACCTTGACCAGTCGTATTTTGCCGACACAGTACTCATCAACTCGATGGCACAGCAACTGGTTCCGAATGACAGCGGCCATAGAGAGTTGCTACGCGCCCAGTTGGCCACTGCATCTACACTGGAAACCAAAAAGTTGGTTCTGCCTGTCTCGTCTTTATATATTTCGCCCGGAAATTCAGGCACATAATCTTTTACATCCATGATAGTGCTTTCTTTTTATATGCATAAAGTAGCCCCATAAACAATATGAGGGAAAAAAAGAGTATTTCGTAGAAGGCAATTGGTCCGACAGTTTTTAATGCAACAGCCAATGGGTAAAGGAATACAATCTCGACATCGAATATTAAAAACAAAAGAGCAAATAGATAATACCCGATGTTAAACTGTACCCATGTTACACCTTTTGTTTCAATACCACATTCGTATGGATCTTTTTTAACTGGATTTGAGGAGGATATTCCGAAGATTCGCCCTATATAGATCGCTATAAAAGTAAAGACTAGTGCCAATATAAGAAGCACTATTAACGAAATCTTTTCCATATACTTATTGTTATATGAGTCTGATAAATAAGAAGAATAATATTTTTAACATCCTTGATAAGGATATCATAATAGGATAGATAATATACGTTTTGAATTTACAGCAAGTAAATTTGCTTTGGATTAAAGGAAGTCATAACGTGCGAGACAAAACAACTTACAAACATTTCCCCAAGGGAAAATGATTTCAATTGTGTTTGTTTACGAATAGATAGGCACGTATAATACTCCTAAATCAATAGGCTATAGTCCCAAAGACAAATATCTTGGGAAGTAACGTATATTACTAAAAGGAAGATATGGCTAAATTAACAGTTGATTACGACCGTAGATATATAACTTTCTACTGAAAAGCATTTCTACGTAGGAATCGTGATTACTTGTATATGATTTATTAATTTTAACCCACGAAAGCTGGGCTCTTTTCTCGCATATAAGTTTTTTATATAGCGTAATTGAAGGTTCGTAAAATGTTAATCGCGTAAATCTGATCCGCTCTAACAACTCCTTTTCTAAAATACAGTCGGTAAACTTCGATAAGAAAAGGTTGTATTGGATTAATTTGTTTGAATTTTCAGAGAAAGTATGATTTGAATCCTGAGTTATTGAATAGGATGCTTCTTTCGAATGAATATCATTTTCAGCCCCACTTACTACTAACGGAGTAAAAAGCAGCAGCAAAGAAAATAGTAAAATATTCGACAGCCAATTCTTCATATCAAATTCGACAATCTTGTTCTTAAAAACAATCTAGCCGCAAAGATAGACTGATTTTTGAGAAGCCTAACTTTTATATGTCTTTTTTTCTGAAAGTTTGGTTAAACATCCTAAATAAAGAGGTACAATGAGAGCATCAATGAAGAGCATATAATCTCCAAGGAAAACGTTCACACCAGAATGAATAAACAAAGTATCGCGATAAAAGGGATTAAATAGATGGCAGTTTTTGTAGAATTTCCATTCTTCTCATTACAAAATCCTTAATAAACAGTACGGTGTCGTCTATACCCAACACCGAAGCGTCAATAGATAAATGATAGGATGAGGCTACCCCCCATGCTTTATTGGTATAATAGTTATAATAGGAAGAACGGGATTTGTCGATGGATGCCATGCGATCTTTAGCCTCTTGTTCTGTTACTTTATCGTATTCCATGATTCGGTTGATCCGGTTCTCTGCTGTATTATGGATAAAGACACTTACACAAGAAGGCTCGTTACGTAAAATATAATCGGCACAACGACCTACCATCACACACGATTGCTTTTCGGCTAATGACCGGATAGTGTCCGACTGTAACTTAAACAGGCCATCATTTGATAAAATATCATTAAACGGTGCATAGGCTCCCATGTATGAATACCCTAAAGAAAAAGCATAGGATAAATTACCGGATACGCGTTCATCGGCCTTCTCAAAAAACTCTTCGCACAATCCGCTGTCTTTGGCAGCCATCGCCATCAATTCCTTATCGTAATAGGCAATTCCTAACATTTCAGCAAGTTTCTGACCTATCTCGCGTCCACCGCTTCCAAATTGCCGTCCAATTGTTACAATGATTTTGTTTTCCATAATCCATGCATACGTTTATTGTTGCCCTAAAATTAATGATTATCTTTTATTTCAGCGGCATTAAGTCGTTTAAATGTTGCAAACTGGCGGATAATCACAATTAAAGTTACAATCGTTGAAATAAAATCGGCAGACGGAAGACTGATCCAAACGCCCAATGCTCCAAAGTATTGAGGCAGAATGATAAGGAATGGTATCAGGAAGATAAGTTGTCTGGTTAGGGAAAGGAATATTGCTTTTTTTGCCATTCCAATGGATAGGAAAAAGTTGGTGGAAACCATCTGAATACCAATAATTGGAAAAACAAGGAAAGCAATTCGCAGACCATTTACCGCTGTATGAACAAGTTCAGGATCTGAAGTAAACATGCCTACAATGTATTCAGGCAATAATTGACACAATAGAAAGCCAAGTGTTGCTACTCCGGTAGCCCAATAGGTAGTGAGTAGTGTAACACCGGTAACCCTTTGATAGAGTCGGGCTCCGTAATTATATCCGGCTATTGGCTGCATACCTTGGTTAAGCCCCATGATAATCATCACAAAAAGGAACAAAACCCGGTTAACAATACCATAAGCCCCAATGGCCATATCGCCACCGTAAGTTTTTAGTCCCCTGTTGATAAGAAGTACAATCAGGCACGAGCACAGATTCATAAGAAAGGGAGACATTCCTATAGACAGGATACCCTGTACGATATCTTTTCGGAGAGAGAAAATTCCAGAACGAAATCTGATAAGCTGTTTAGGATTGGCAAAGTGTATTAATTGAACAGCAAGAGACAATACCTGAGAGATTACAGTGGCAATAGCAGATCCTTTAATGCCCCACCCGAAGCCGAAGATAAAAAGAGGATTCAGCACACAGTTAAACACAACCGACAAAAGGGTTGTATACATCGCAAGCTTGGGGTATCCAACGGAACGAAGCACAGCATTCAATCCCAAATACATATGCGTAATGATGTTCCCGATCAGGATAATCTGCATAAAATCTCGCGCATAGGGAATGGTGTGTTCGCTGGCTCCAAAAAAGTACAGCATTGGATCTAGAAAGATCAATGCGAAAAGAGTAAACAATGCCCCGATTATCACGTTAAGAATAAGTACATTGCCAAGCACTTTATTGGCATTTTCATAGTCTTTCTGCCCCAGCTTTACAGATATAAGCGTAGATGCTCCAACTCCGACCAAAGATCCGAAGGCTGCTGCAAGGTTCATTAATGGGAAAGTGATTGCCAAACCAGAAATAGCCAACGCCCCTACTCCATGTCCTATAAAAATGCTGTCTGCAATATTATAAAGCGAGGTAGCTGTCATTGCGATGATGGCAGGTAAAGCATATTTCATTAAAAGCTTTCCTATGGGTTCGGAACCTAAAACTAAGGGTGAATTATCTTTTGTCATACGAATCTATTTGCCCTTCACGGGTATTTATGAGTGTGCAAAGTTACGCATTTATCTTAAAATATATACCTTTGTCCGTTCATTAAAATATTCGGATATGGCGGAAGAGATTATTTCTAAGGGAGAAAATAAAAAAGAAAAGTACGAAGAGTTAGTCCCCCAAATTGCAGCATTACTTCAGGGAGAATCAGATGTGGTAGCCAATATGGCCAATGTGGCTGCAGCCTTAAAGCAGGTATTTGGGTTTTTCTGGGTTGGATTCTATGTTGTGAAAGAAGACAAGCTTGTGTTAGCGCCTTTTCAGGGACCTGTTGCCTGTACACGTATTGGCTTTGGCAAAGGAGTGTGTGGTACTGCCTGGAAGGAAAAGCAAACCCAGCTAGTTCCGGATGTAGATAAGTTTCCGGGACATATTGCCTGCAGTTCGGCATCCAGATCAGAAATTGTTGTTCCAATATTGGTTAACGAAACTGTAGTTGCGGTATTAGATGTAGATAGCGAGCACCTTAATAGTTTTGATACTACGGATGCCCGCTACCTGACAATGATTACGGAATTACTTTCCGATAGTTTTATTCTTTAGCATTTGCCGGCGGCAACACTTTCTTTAAAAGAAAATAACCGCATAAACCGGAAACCAACGAACCGGCAAATACACCAAGTTTTGCCTGGTTTAGAAGGTTTGCTCCTACTTCTGGCACACCGGTATAGGATAGGTTCGCAATAAACAGCGATACGGTAAATCCGATACCTCCCAACAAAGAAAGAGCAAAAAGATTTTTCACATTCATTCCACGCGGGAATATTCCCATCCCAGATTTAAGAAACAAGTAAGCAAATGAAAAAATTCCCAGAGCTTTACCTATGAATAAACCTGAAAAAACTCCCAAAGGAATTCCAATCAACATGGAAGGTTCAATGCTGTTAAATGAGATACCTGCATTTACAAAGGCAAATAATGGCAGAATAAAATAATAAACATAAGGGTGTAAAGAATCCGACATGTTTTGAAGTGGACTAATTGCTTTGTCTGATGTTTCCTCTATTTTGCGGAGAATTCTTATTTGCGTATTAGAAAGAACAGTTGCTTTAGGTGTAACCTCTTCCTGTTTTAAAGGAAGTACGCGCAAATACTGTGCTAGATTTTCTGAAAAACCTTCCAGATTTACAATAGGCCGGGCTGGAATTGTAAAGGCAACAAGTACTCCTGAAATAGTAGGATGGATACCCGATTCCAAAAACAAAAGCCATACAATAAAACCGCCGATATAGTAAAAAGAATTATGGTTTACCCTAAGTTTACCTCCCAGATAAATAATCAACAAAACGACAAAAGAAAGGATAAGGGGTAGAATAACTACATGACCACTGTAGAACAGTGCAATAATAATAATACCACCAATATCATCAACAACAGCCAATGCCGTTAAAAACACTTTCAGACTGACCGAAACCCTATCTCCAAGCAAAGCTAGTACAGAAAGAGCAAAAGCTATATCTGTTGCCATTGGAATAGCAGCGCCTCTGATTTCGGGCTGTGATGAGCAAATTAAAATAAAAACAATAACAGGAACAATCATTCCCCCAAACGCTCCCACTATGGGGAACATCGCTTTTCTGAAAGATGACAATTCACCTACTAAAAACTCCTGCTTGATCTCCATTCCAACCAAAAGAAAGAACAAAGCCATCAGTGCATCATTAACAAAAGCCAGAACACTCATTGATGCTCCATGATGGGAGAAAAAATTGAAACTTCCAATTTGAAAAACAACAGGTCTTACCAAAAAGTCATCATAGAATGAAGACCAAGGAGAATTAGCAAGAAACAAAGCCACAAAAGTTGCAATAAAAAGCAACATACTCGAGCTTGGTTTGTGAATTGCAAGTTTCTTAAATGGTTTCGCTACAATCTTAATACGATTTTCCATTCACTTATTAAATTATTTATATTGTTTTGAAAGTATAAGTTCTATTTGTAAGAATCCAATATCATAGGAGTAGATCATAGTCATTTTTAGCATAGACTTATCAGCTACACGATTAATCTTCGATACCTGCTAACTTGTTTTGCTCCATAGCGCTTTTAGTTAATCTTCGAACCCAAATTACGAAGAAGCCTGTCAGAATAAGATTAAGGACCAGGGTAAGTACCGATATCATCAATGCTGGCCCTCCCAGGTTGTAGCCAATAGATATAAATATGATTCCTGCTCCAACTTCACCCCTTGTAAACATTCCTATGGATATAGCTAATCTCTCTTTTAGTAATCTTTCCTTGTAAGTGAATATTGGGAACAGCTTTCCTATATTAGACAAAATAGTAACAATTATAACATGAAAAGCTATTACTTCCCACGACATAAATGGTTGAGATCCGGTTATTGTTATGACTTCTGATATCTCCTCAAAATCAACGCCAAAAAACGCAGGCATACTCAATCCTACCAAAAACATAAAAATGTAGGATATCAAATCTGTAACCCTATGTTCTGATGGTGTATCAATATGTTTATGCTTCATTACCATACCAAGAATAAAGGCTGGCAACAACACTTCGATATGAATACTAGCCTCTTCGCCATAAAGATATTTGGTCCCTAAATACACAGATTGAGTTATAGAGAAAACAACTATGGCATAAAAAAGAATGGCTTTCCAATCTTGTCGCATATCGTACGAAGCAAGCTTTTTCCAACCAATAATCAATAATAATGATACGATAAATACGATTACAAATAATTGCCACCTGAGACCGACCATCATAACCTGGAGGGGAATCATTAACAAAATAGTATCCAGGTCATCAAATATGGCCAATACTTGTACTTTTTTATATACCCAGGTAGATTTTAATCCTGCTGCAGCCAACATTGTAAATAAAATACCTGCAGAGGTAGGAGCCGCAAACCGGCTTAGGAGTAAATTTTCTTTCCATGCTTCCGAATCAAACCAATATTGAGATGGAAGGAGAACGAAAACGAAGTAAATAGCAACAAATATCCAGGGGAAGGCTGCAGTTGCCATTGCAACCAAATAATCTTTAGAATAAGACCTCCATTTCGTTTTTTCTATTTCAAACTCCCTGCCAACATTTATCATAATGAAGGATAAACAGATAAAAAGCAGTATATTGGAAATTTGCTTGAAATAAATATAATTCTCACCCATCAAACCAGGGAAGGTTTGAGACGCGACAAGACCAAACATTAAAAACAGTGAAAATAATATTACTTTTTTCATCGATCAAGAATAATTTTTATAAATACTTATTAGAAACATATGATTATTAATTTATTATTTTTAGCATTTTACTTCGGCAAAGATAACATATTTTATCCTTATTTTTTAGTGAGAAATCAAAAATACGCGATGATATTGACCGTGAAAATAAAAAAAATGCTTCAACCAGAACGGCTGAAGCATTTCATATATTATTATCTTAATCTTACTGTTTTAATTAGAAAGCAGTTTTGTTAATACCGGTACCTTTACAGTCTTCACATCACTTTTAGCTTCCTCGTTTAGCTGTTCGAAAATTACAATCTGATTGCTTCCTTTCTTAAGCCAAACTCCGGGGATATACAGTGTTTGCTGGGGACCTACTTTCCAATAACGGCCAATGTTAATTCCATTGATATAGATTATACCCTTGCCCCACTGTTCCATGTCAATAAAAGTATCACCTGTTTCCGTTAGGTTGAAGGTTCCCTGATACACAACCGGGCAACCTTTCAGTTTCGCTGCATTAGCCGGAGTATTGTCATACACTTTTACATTCTTAAGATCGGAAAGTACCGGAGTTTCACTCATCGGAAGTTTATACATAGCCCAATCGCCGGTAATTTCAATATCATTAATTTTTACCGGACTGATTATGCCTTTGTTGTTTCTTACAATTTCTGCACCATAATTGATGCGGCCCATATTCTCAACCAGAATATCCAAAGTTGAGTTAAATGGGATATCAATCTCCATAGTGTAATTCTTGTAATATCTGTTCAACTCGCCTACTTTCTCGCCGTTAACATAAATCACAGCGAAGTCGCGGAGGCCTTCAATTGATAATGTTCCACTGATCGGCTGATTGAATTTGCGTGAATACAGAACGTATCCATGTCCTTGATTCAATTGTTCGAATGTTAGCGGCTTATCACTGTAAACCGGCTTCTGTGTAGAAGCTATATCAAACACGTTAGCTACCTTATCTAATTTAATAGAAGGAATCTCTATCAACGGAATTTGTTTTGGAGCTTCGGGGACTTTATAGCTTACATGTTTTTTAATCACATTGCGGATTGAATCGAATTTGGGTGTTACCCAACCTGCTTCAGAGATAGGCGCATCGTAATCATAGCTGGTAAGATCCGGCTGGATATCGTGGTTTTTATCATAGTTAGCACCACTTGTAAAGCCAAAGTTCGTTCCGCCATGCACCATATAGAAATTAAATGAAACATCGTTAGTGATGTATTTTTCTGTTTGACGGGCAATTCCGGAAGCATCAACTTTTGGATGAGGTTCCGCCCAGTGTGCCAACCAACCCGGATAAAACTCCGCTACCATATACGGTCCTTGTCCGTTGTTATATTGATTCACAACTTTTTTAAGATTCTCTATATTACTTTCGCCATTGGCTGTAGGTAAAGCCCCCGGAGTAGCACCACCTTCAAACAACCAGCTACCGTCTGAAGTAAACAACGGTACGTTGAATCCGGCAGCTTCCAGCTGTTTCTTGATTTTTGCATTATAAGCACGGTGTTCTTCCAAAGGAATATCCTTACGCTGAGACACGTAAGATCCGAATTCGTTTTCTGCCTGAACCATAATGATAGGCCCGCCATTGGTAATTTGTAAGTGAGCAACTTCTTTAGCCAAACGATTGATGTATTGCTCTGTGTGTTTTAAGAAAGCCTCATTATCTCTTCTCACCTCCATACCAGGAACATTTTGCAACCACCATGGATAACCACCAAATTCCCATTCGGCACAGGCATAAGGACCTGGACGAAGAATAACCATCAACCCCTCTTCTCCTGCAGTTTTAATATATTCGGCCAGATTTTTATCCCCGGTAAAATCCCACTTACCAGGCTCGGTTTCATGTAAATTCCAAAATACATAAGTGGCAACTGTGTTTAAACCCATTGCTTTAATCATCTGAAAACGATGGCGCCAGTATTGGTGAGGTATACGTGCATAATGCATTTCGCCCGAATGAATCTGAACGGCCTTACCATCATACACAAAGTTTCCACCTTTGATTTCAAATGTGTGTTTCTTTTGTCCGAATGCCGGCAAAGCAGCAATAAGCAAGAACAGGAGCATCAGGGGCCCGAGAAATTTCTTCATTGTGTTTTCTTGTTTTATTAAGTTTATACCAAATTTAAGAAGGCCTTTCTTTTTATAAGAAAGGCCGTTAGCATTTAAACTGCAATATTAGCAATTATAATTGAACCATGCAAAAAGGGAAGTCAATATTCTTCCGCATCAGGTATTGCAGCATCAATGGCTATGCATGCAGCGCACACTGCAATTGTACCCATTACAGCACCAAAACCAGAACCTTTAGTCTTTTTATAATAGAAGAAATCTCCTCTTTTATTTGAATATCCATACACCTCCTCTGGTTTAATCTCAGCACTTTTCATTACTTCCGAAATATAAAACTGTTGATCTAAAACAAATGGTTTTCCTTTTTCCGGATCTAGCGATCCGCTGTATAAGGTTAGGTAGCTTCTAAATTTTAATGGAGAATTAAATTCGGCAAAGCGCATGGTATTTATTTTAGATGGAGCCAGATTTTCTCTGGCAAATTTTACTTTAGTAAAACTCTTCTTCGGTATTCTATCAAAACTGAAATCACCCAAAGTCATCGGTGTGTGGTCTGTTCTTGATTTAGGAGGAATAAAGCTAACACCATCGGGTAGACTAATGCTTCCATTGAAACTTCCGTCGGTAGAACTAAAATTACGGTTATAGTTCAATGTATTAGCGCTAATATTACCATCGAAGGTTAATTTATTCTGCTTATAATTTGTCGCAACATCATCAATTATCAGAGCTGAACGTTGCCAATCAACGTACAACGGCTGATCTGAATTATTTATAACAGTAATATGTATAGGCAGATTGTATCCAAAGAAACTGTACACCACCTTGACACTATCGTTTTCGTAAACAAAATCGCCAAAATCATCTTTCTCAGCTACACCTTCAGATGAACTCAGGGTTGAGTAATAATAGGTTGAACAGGAGCTGAATAGCATCAACACTCCCAAAATCATTAGTAATTTTTTCATATCAATTCTATTTTCAATTGGTTTTGGATGTAAAGATATAACTATTTATCAAATAAGATCAAACTAATTATTGATTTATATTTTATTAAATATATGTAATACGACAGAATTATAAGCATGAAGCAAAAAAATAATAAAACACTAATAAAGAACAATATACGATTTCGAATACAAATAAATAAAAAAAAAGTATATAAAATTTAGGAGTATACCCCCAGACGAATTCTTCGGATGTGTATTATATTAAAGAAATAATATATTATTTTATGAAAAATACACAATCAGAAGATAGCAAAATTATTCGTCTGATGCAATTATACATCGAAAACAGATGCTCTGACAAGGAAAGGGACGAACTTCTAAGCTGGCTTAAGCAAACCGATTGTTATGGTCCGATTGATTCTATATTGAATACTCATTGGGAGAGAATAATGAATGAAGTGCGTACACCTGATCAATTAAGAGAAAAAGAGTTGCAAAACGAATTTGAACTTATCAGACAAAAAATCAGAGGTACAAAAAAACTGAAGAAACATAAACCATCTGGTCTCAACTGGCTTTTAAAAGTGGCCGCAGTTATTCTTTTGCTGCTTGGCATTGGAACTTCTATTTACAAATTAAAAGATCCGGCTGTTACATCCATTACTTATACTGAATTTAAGTCCGCACACGGAAAAATAAAAAAAATCAAACTTACCGACGGAACCTTGGTTACACTTAATTCGGGCAGTAGTTTAAAATTACCAAACAATTTCAACAACAAGTCGAGATTTGTCCAGATGGAAGGTGAAGCATTTTTTGATGTTGCTAAAAATGCAGAAAAACCTTTTATCATTGAGAGTGGAGATGCTACAGTGAAAGTTTTAGGAACATCATTCAATGTTAAAGCATACAAAGAAGACAAACTGATGGCCGTAACCGTTGCTACAGGAAAAGTGATGGTAAATATAGATGCAATGGACTTACAGCTAAAATTGTTACCTAACGAACACCTATCCGTAGACAAAAATACTTCCGAATTTTCAAAGACTACTATTGAAGAGAATAATTATAGCAAATGGATATCGGGGATTCTTTATTTTGACAAAGAACCTTTGGATGATGTAATTAAAGAATTAAACAGAAAATACGATAAAAAAGTGATTCTTAGTTGCAAATCCTGTAATCAGCAAATTTCAGGATCGCATGATAATAAAAGCCTAGAAGCTGTAATTGATGCCATATGTTTTACAACCGGATTAAAATATACTCAAAATGGAAATACAATTATAATACACGAATAATAGAATATGTTCAACTCTTAAATCTATGAATGCCTATGCCTATAATCTAAAGTAAAAAGAGAGTGCCCTAGCAAGACACTCTCTCAAAAAAGACGCCTGTTTTGAACGAATGCGACCAACATACCAGTTCAAAACCAGGCCTTGCTTTAATAAATTAATAATCCATTAAAACAGAACAAATGTATGAATAATAATTCAATATTAAAAAAGATAGTTATGCGAACACTATTCACTTTGTTAATTATCTGTCTGTTTGTACCGTTTCTTGTAGCAGAAAATGCAAACGGGCAAGCATTAAAAGAAAATAACATAACGTACAATATTAAAAACGCATCAATTGTAAATGTATTCAATCAACTTAGTAAAATAACCGGATATTATTTTTTCTACAATGAAGAGGTTATAGAAGGAGTAAAAGGTATTTCAATAAATGTTAAAAACACCGAAATAGGTACAATATTGAATGAATTGTCGCGTCAGACCAACTTATCTTTTAAAATAATTGATAATACTATATCAGTCAGTAAAAAGGGTAACGCAACCACTTCACTCGTAGTTACACAACAGAATGGCAGTATTACAGGTGTCGTTAAAGACAAAAACGGAGAACCAATTATTGGGGTTAACATCCTTGTTGAAGGAACAAGTTTGGGAACAATTACAGACCTGGATGGAAAATTTGAGCTAAAAAACGTACCTTCCGGAGCTGTTTTAAAGGTATCATATATTGGATATTTAGCCCAACTTATCGAGCTAAAAGGTCAGAACTCATTCAATATAGTTCTTTTGGAAGATTCAAAAACATTGGATGAAGTTGTGGTAGTGGGTTTTGGCGTTCAGAAAAAAGAAAATCTGACCGGAGCTGTTTCTCAAATCAAGATGGACGAGGTATTAGGTGAAAGACCTGTGATAAATGTCATGAATGCACTTCAGGGCACCATGCCGGGTCTGGTTATATCCGGGGCATCAAGTCCGGGGCAGACTAAAAACTATAATATCCGTGGTACCACCTCATTAAATGGAGGAGAACCATTGGTATTGATAGACAATGTTCCCGGTAATATTGATATGATAAATCCTGAAGATATTGAATCTGTATCTGTACTGAAAGATGCGGCATCTTCTGCCATTTATGGTGCTCGTGCAGCATTCGGCGTAATATTGGTTACAACGAAAAAAGGTAAAAAAGAGCAACGATTTCAGCTAAATTACAATAATAACTTTGGGTTTCAGTCGTCTATAAACAGACCGGAACAGGCTTCGGCTCTAGATTTCCTTCATGCATATAAAGATGCAGAATTTCTTTCCGGAAACTATTTTGCAGGCCAGAATATTGATAAATGGATAAACTATCTTACGGAGTATAGAAAGGATCCGAGTAAATTTGAAACAACAGGCGACGGGGTATACATACCTACAGATAATAATTCAGCAAAAATACGCTACTATCTAAACGAAAAAGATCTGTATGACAACATGTTGGAAGACTATGGATTTCTTCAATCACACAATGTTTCAGCATCAGGAGGAACCGAGAATCTTTCATACAGGTTATCATTGGGATACAATAACGAGCGAGGAATACTGATCACAGATAAAGATAGTTACAAACGTATTTCGGCCAGTTCATATATCTCTGCAGATATTACTGACTGGCTTACACAAGCTGTTGATATCCGTTATGCAAAAAGCACAAAATCAATGCCAAACGAAGTAAGTGGATCACTTTACGGAATGAGACTTTGCAGTCTTACTCCCGAAGGAGACCTTACCCTGGACGATGGAACCACCCTCCCTATGAATACGCCAAAAAACATGCTTTTATATTCAGCTCCCAGTATTACTTTAAATGAAAATCCCCGTATTCTCTCCAGAACAACCATTAAACCGTTCAAAGGATTGGAAGCTGTTGTAGAGTACACATTTGATAAAAAAATCTATGATCTGAAAGCCTACAATTCGCCTTATGATTTCACATCTATTCAGTTAGGCAAATCAGCATCGGCTTCTACATCCAAATATGAAAACACAAAAAGCTCAACCGATTATAATGCGCTGAATGCCTATGCAACTTATAGTTTTGATCTGAATGAAGATAACCATTTCAAATTTATGGCAGGCTACAATCAGGAATCAAGTATGTTCGAACAGCTATATGTTACAAGATTAGATATGATAAATCAGGAGATGCCTTCATTCAGTAGTGCAACCGGAGAAACTACTGCAACAGATACCTACAATGAGTACACGGTACGTGGAGGGTTCTATCGCTTCAACTACGATTATAAAGGCAAATATTTGTTTGAAACGAACGGCAGATATGATGGTTCTTCCAAATTTCCAAAAAATGACCGATTTGGCTTCTTTCCATCATTTTCATTGGGTTGGAATGTAGCCCGTGAAGATTTTATGGCATGGTCTTCCAGTTGGATGAATGAATTTAAGTTAAGAGGATCATGGGGACAAATTGGGAACCAGGCTATTAATCCGTATGCTTATATGCCCATTATGGATGCAGGAAAAGCTTCCTGGATAGTGAATGGCGAGTTACCTACAACATTAGCAACTCCAGGCTTGGTAAGTAGTAATTTTACATGGGAAACAGTAGAAACACTTGACTTTGGCGTTGATGTAAACATGTTAAATAGTCGTCTATTACTTACATACGATTGGTATCAACGAGATACAAAGGATATGCTTGCAGCCGGAATGGAACTACCTAGCGTGGTTGGAGCCCCTGCTCCATTGCAAAATGTAGCAGATTTGCGCACAAAGGGGTGGGAACTTGCTATCTCGTGGAGAGATAAAATTGGTGCATGGGGCTATAATGTAGGACTAAACCTATACGATTCTAGAACCCACGTAACCAAATATGATAACGCGGCCGGATTGCTAAGCAATTATTATGAAGGATACGAAGTTGGCGAGATTTGGGGATATGTAACGGATGGTTTTTACAGCATGAATGATTTTGTAGATTCAAACACATGGAAACTTAAAGAAGGAGTAACCTCCATTAAAAGCTATAACGTAAGACCTGGAGATGTTAAATTTAAAAATCTAAGAGATGACGAAGGCAGTGTGAATCAAATTGATCCAGGCACAAGTACTCTTGAAAATCCTGGCGATAGAAAGATTATTGGAAACACACAATCTCGCTATCAATACGGTATCACCGCAGGTGTAAATTGGAAAGGATTCGACCTGAGTATTCTTTTGCAAGGTACAGGAAAGCGAGATTACTGGGTTAGCGATGACCGAAGATGGGGATTCAACTCTAATGAGTTTGGAACAATATTCGCCGATCAGCTTGATTATTGGAAACCAGTTGATGCTGCGAATGGTAACTACAATGCTATTAATCCAAACGCAAAATATTTCCGTATTTACGATCAAAGAGACAATGCCGGCTCTAATACACGTACACAAACAAAGTATCTTTTAGATGCCTCGTATCTACGCATTAAGAACATATCTTTAAGTTATAACGTTCCCCAAAGGACAGTTAATAAAATAGGGATTAGCGGATTAAAAGTTTTTTCCAGTGTGGAAAATCTGCATACATGGACTTCATTACCCAATGGATATGATCCGGAGCGCTTAAGCTGGGGATATCCATTCTATCGTACAGTTTCATTTGGTCTTAATATTACATTATAATCAAAAACAGAATAAAATGAAAAAATATATATTCATATTATTAGCTACAGTGCTTGCATGGACATCATGTAATGATGATTTTCTGGAAAAATATCCTGTAGAATCCTTAACAGAAGCAACAGCGTTCAGTACTTATGGTAATTTCAAAACCTATGCCTGGTCACTATATGGTGTATTCAACAATGCAAACATATTGCGGAAAGTTGGAAGTTACGGATTGGATGGTTATTATGTGGGTGATATCTATTCAGGCTATCTAACCAGAAAAGGGACTAGTTCATATAATCCATACGCATTTCAAACTGTTACTGATGCTTCATCTGGTAACGGATGGGATTTTTCCTATGTCCGTTCTGTTAATCTGATGTTGGACAACGTAGATAAATCGGCAATGAGTGCCTCAGAAAAAGAACATTGGAGATCCGTAGGATATTTTTTTCGTTCATTTTATTATGCTGAACTGATTGCTCGTTTTGGAGATGTACCCTGGATTAACAAAGTGGTGTCTGACTCAGATACTGATTTAATTTACGGGCCTCGGACTCCAAGGAAAGAGGTGGCCGACAGTTTATTAGCCAACCTTCAATATGCAGAAACTCATATCAAAACAGCTGGAGACGGACCAAACACCATCAACATCCATTGTGTAAGGGCATTGATTTCAAGATTTTGCCTATTTGAAGGAACTTGGAGAAAATATCATGAATTAGGTGATTACGAAAAATATCTTGCCGAATGCGCTAGGGCATCTGAAGCCTTAATGCTAAATTTCCCTACTGTACACAAAGACTGGGGAGAAGTATTTACGAGTCCAGACCTAAGTTCTGTCTCCGGTATAATTTTATATAAAGAATATATGACTGACGTGCTAACCGCATGGCACAGTCATTATGAACGGACCTCCTCACATACTGTGGAAATGCCGCAAAGTACTGTTGACCTTTATTTATGCAAGGATGGTAAACCTATTTCAACCAGTGGGCTTTATTCCGGAGATAAAACACCCTATGCAACATTCCGCAACAGGGACCATAGATTACTTGAAACAGTTGTTCCTCCGTATAAATTGTCGGCCAACAGCACAACGACTGCATGGGATTATCCGGCAGACCCAGCATACAGAGAATATCTGGATATTATGGGTGTTACAAAGGTAATTGCCAATCCCGGAGAAGCTGGGAAACACAAAGTAATGCCATTGATGAACTGGTCAGGATCCATTGTTCTTTCATTTCCGAACCTTACAACAAAATCGAGTCAGCAGTTCCTGTCATGCCGTGGAGGATACTACGTTTATAAAAATTATACTACGTGGGATTTAAATTACAACAATGGACAAACCAATACAGCCGACAAGCCTTTGTTTAAGATTGAGGAAGTATTGCTTAACTATGCGGAAGCAAAATATGAATTGGGCGCATTCGACCAAACAATTGCAGACAAGACAATCAACAAACTTCGTCCCAGGGCCAAGATAGCCAATATGATTGTTTCTGAAATCAATGAAATGTTCGATCCTCAGAGAGATCCATCAGTAAATCCGGTTTTATGGGAAATAAGACGCGAAAGAATTATCGAGCTTATGGGTGAAGGATTTGGATTTTATGATATTCGCCGTTGGAAAAAAGCTCCTTGGTTTGTAAATAAACAACAATACGGTATGTGGGCATCCAAAGCAGAGGTTGGATCGGGTAAGTTAGTGAATCTGAACACAAAAATGGCAGATGCCACCCTCACTGAAGGATATATTTATTTGTTCAACGATCCGGTCATTGATGGCAAAGGATGGTTGGATAAATATTATTTGTATATGATACCAACAAATAATATTGAGCTAAATTCTCAATTGAAACAAAATCCAGGTTGGTAATAATAATCTGAGAAGAGAGGTGATTGCTTATTACCTCTCTTCCAATTTAAACAATAAACAATGAAGAATTCAAAAACTGCATTATGCATTACCATTTTAGGTATGTCAACGTGTTTGTATGCAAACAACAATTCTGCTCAAAATAATAAACCCAATATAATCTATATTTTGGCCGATGATCTGGGATATGGAGATTTGGGATGCTACGGACAAAAAAAGATTGAAACACCTCATATAGATGAGTTGGCAAGACAAGGAATGCGCTTTACCCAACATTACTCAGGTACTGCTGTATCCGCACCTTCCAGGTGCGTTTTACTAACGGGTAAGCATACAGGACATGCATATATAAGAGGAAATGACGAAATGTCTGAACGGGGAAATGTTTGGAGTCATGAAGCTATGCTGGCAGATTCTACTCTCGAAGGGCAGCGTCCCTTACCTAAAGGAACAATAACTATCCCTCTCGTTCTTAAACAAGCGGGTTATAAAACGGCGTGTATTGGAAAATGGGGATTGGGATATCCTGGTTCGGAAGGAACACCAAATAAGATGGGGTTCGATTTCTTTTACGGTTATAATTGTCAACGTCAGGCACACACTTACTATCCCCCATTTCTTTATAGAAACGAAACACGCGAATACCTTGACAACAAGCTGTTGGTTCCGGGAACCAAAATTGCTGCTGATGCCGACCCATTAAATTCTGAGAGCTATTCTAAGTTTACGCAAAAGGTATATGCTCCGGATTTGATGTTAAATGAAATCAGCAATTTTGTTGAAACCAACAAGGAAAATCCCTTTTTTCTGATGTGGACTACTCCTGTTCCACATGTTCCACTACAAGCTCCTGAAAAGTGGGTACGTCATTATATTGAGAAATTCGGAGACGAATTGCCTTATAACGGAGAAAGTGGATACTTCCCTTGCAGATACCCTCGTGCCACTTATGCTGCAATGATTAGTTACTGGGATGAACAGATCGGAATTCTTATAAATCAACTTAAAGAATTGGGACTTTATGAAAACACTTTAATTATTTTCACCAGCGATAACGGGCCAACATTTAACGGAGGAACTGATTCACCCTGGTTCGATAGTGCCAATCCCTTTATAAGTGAAATCGGTTGGGGAAAGACATCGTTGCATGAAGGAGGAATCCGTGTCCCAATGATTGCGTGCTGGCCGGAAAAAATCGATGCAGGAACAACATCAGACCATATTTCTGCTTTTTGGGATATAATGCCTACTTTGGCCGAGATCACCGGAACAACACCTCCAACGAATGATGGAATTAGTCTCTTATCAACATTCGAAGGCAAAAAACAAGTAAAACATCAATACTTATATTGGGAGTTTCCTGAAGGTGAAGGATCAAAAGCCATCCGAATGAATAATTGGAAAGGATATATCGGGGGTATTAAAAAAGGAAATACAACAATGCAGCTATTTAATTTAAACACTGATCCTCGCGAGCAAAATGATGTTGCAAACCAATTTCCGGAAATTGTAAATGAATTAAAGAATAAAATGACTGAGGCTCACGAAGAACCTAAAATTAAAAAATTTTCCATGTAATAATAAGAGAGTGTCAAAATGCAATGACACTCTCTTTTATTTAAACAGGAACAGGATCCATACCCCTACCTCAATTCCTGCATGTTTCGCTAAATAACGTTTAATAAACTGCAATGACTCAGAAATATGCTCTTGTACGGTATACACAGAAATTCCAAGCTTTTCAGCAATCTCTTTATGTGTGTAATGTTCTATACGGCTAAGATTGAATATCTTCTTTCTTTGTGGTGGCAACTTGTTTATAGCAGATAATAATATCTCCTGATATTCTTCATATACAATATCAGATTCAATTCTGTCTTCATATGTTTGAGATTGAGAAGCAAGGCTTGTTATTACCTTTTCTTTTATCTCAGCATGTCTGAAATAGTTTAAAATCCGATTCTTTGCGATTGTATAAAGAAATGATGAAAAAGACAAATCCGGATTAATAAAGCACCTGGATTCCCAAATATTAACAAATATTTCCTGAACAACGTCGTTGGCTTCCTCTTCTGATTTTAAGAGACTATAACAAAACAAGAATAGTCTATCTTTATAGCGTACGTATAAATCGCAAAAAGCGGACTCTTCACCCCTTATAAGCAGAGAAACCAATTCTTTGTCAGATTTAATATTTACGTTCATAAAATTCAGATTTATCGAATAATGGCTTTACAAAGATATAAACATATAAACATTATTTCACACTTAATTTCAAAAAAATATTATTGAAAGATACGCAGTGAATAATTAAAAGTCCCCGTAAATAAGATAATTCTTCTATCTACGGGGACTAAATACAATTGTTTCAATTCGTTTTATCGTGCAATTCGTAAAATAGTAAAACTCAACGGTGGTAAAGCAATGTCCATTTTATTGTCTTTAATATATGAATGAACAACTTTAGGGGTAATGAGATCGGGAGTCTCAAATGAATTCTTAGCGTTCAGATCAGATGAATTCAAATGTGTTAATATTACCGCGTGTACTCCTGCCTTTAATCCATCTAAAATAAATGAGACCTTTTTCTGATCTATTCCAGTATTGGCAATTTTTATAATAAGTGTGTTGTCTTTCGCGTCGCTTGCTGCAGTAGCATATAAATTTTGTTGCCCTGATACTGCCTTTCCATTCATTGTAAGGGCTAGCACATGTGTACCGGCGTTATTACCAAACAACTGCTGTACATAATAATTAGGAGTTTTAACAAAAGATAAATTATCAAACCAAATTAAGTCCGGGCGCCATTGCCAGGCTTCTTTGTGGGCAAACAAAGGTGCATAAGTACACAAATGAACTACATCTGCATTTCTTTCAAGTCCGGTCATAAAGGCCGCTTCAGACAAAGCAGTAAGAAAACTATTCTCTTTGTCAGGAGCATGGCAAGCATATTCGCCAGCAAATACTTTAGGTCCGTTACGATCATAAGAATCATACCTGTTTGCGTTAGACAAAAACCATTCCGGAGAACGATAATAATGTTCATCCACCAAGTCGACACCGATCCGCTTCATCTCTGGCCACAAAAAATCAAAGTCTTTACCCTCTGCTTGAGGGCCTGAGCTTCCAATAATTTTTATATTTGGATATTTAGCGCGTATGGCCTTTACAAATGGCTCCAATCTTTCAGTGTACAATGTACCCCATTGCTCGTTGCCAATTGCAATCATTTTAAGATTAAAAGGGGCTGGATGTCCCATATCCGCACGAATCTTACCCCAGGTTGAAGTAATTGGTCCATTTGCAAATTCAATCAAGTCCAAGGCATCTTCAATGTAGGGCTCGAGTTTATCGACCGGGCAATTCTGATTCGGGTCATTATTCTCATATTGGCAGGAAAGTCCGCAGTTGAGAACAGGCAATGGCTCCGCTCCAATATCTTCACTCAGTACAAAATATTCGTAAAATCCAAGGCCGTAAGACTGATAATAATCCGGGAATTTTTTATGAGAAAAAGTATAGTTCCAACGATTAATATTTATCGGACGATTCTCAACCGGACCAATTGTATTTTTCCATTGATACCGGGTAGAAAGGTCGGTTCCTTCTACAATACATCCTCCTGGGAAACGAAATACACCTGGTTTGAGGTCTTTTAATGCCATTGCCAGATCTTTTCTCAAACCATTGGATCGATTATTAAATGTTTCTTGCGGGAAAAGAGAAATGTGTTCTATATCCAATACTCCGGTAGTAAGCATTGTTATGCGAATCGAACTTTTGGAACATGTTTGCATCGGAGCAAAGGTTATCATATACTTGTTCCAGGACTTGCTATTTATACTTACCTCTTTAGATTCAATAATATCGTTCTTATCCGAAACCATTTCAATTTTCAATTTCATAGTTTCATTTTTCAAAGTTCTGGCGTAAAAAGACAAATCATATTTTTCATTTGTCTTGATACCTATACCTTTAAATCCTTCATTAATTAAACCCGTTCCTGTAAGCTGCTTTCGGTTAATTAACCGGGCATAAAGCGGATTTCTGTCAAAACAAGGTTTATCAGATCGGATAGATACATCTCCAAAAGGGGTCCATCCTGTAAAAGGATACTCAAATTCAAATGACCGATTTTTTATTAGTTCGGCATACAAACCTCCGTCAGCACCAAAGTTAATATCCTCAAAAAATACGCCATACATGGTTGGTTGAATTGTAGATCCTATTTTATCAACATCCATTTTAATTAAATAATCAGATTCTGTTGATTGACCGAAAAGTGAGAAACCGGCTGTCAAAAATGAAAGAACACATAATCCTTTTTTTAAATTAGAATTCATAATAGTAGGTTTTTCATAAATATTATTCTAAAACTAGCCACAAAAGTAATAGAAAGTAAGAAGTCGAGACAATAAAAAGTTATATATTTGCATAAGTAAACAAATGCATGCTTTAAAACATCATTTATATAGTTCATAAATACAAAGAACAACGTAATTTTACACCCGTTTAGAAAAATAAGTACACATGAAAAACGAACTTACGCTGTCTGGGTTAAAGGTAGCTAACTTTAGCAAACTCATTGACGGTAAAGAAACTCAGCTCTTCGTCCTTGTTAACAAAAGTGGAATGGAGCTGACTGTCACTAATTTTGGAGCCAAAATAGTATCGCTGTTGGTAAAAGATAAAGAAGGCAAAATGGTAGATGTAGTTACCGGGCACGATTCAATAGATGACTATCTTACATCTGAAGAACCCTATTTCGGTGCTATTTGCGGACGATTTGGAAATCGTATTGCCAAAGGAAAATTTGAAATTGACGGTATAACCTACGATAAACTGGCAATTAACAACGGACCTAATAGTCTTCATGGAGGAATTAAAGGATTTAATGCTGTGGTTTGGGATGCAGTTTTAAAAGACACACAGACCCTTGAACTAACCTATATTTCGCCTGATGGAGAAGAAGGCTTTCCAGGCAATCTGAAAACAACTGTTACATATCACCTTTCAGATAATAATGAAGTTGTTATTTTGTATAATGCAGAAACTGACAAGCCAACCGTATTGAATCTTACCAATCATTCATACTTCAATCTTTCCGGAGCAGGCGATCCCTATATTGGAGATCACCTACTTACTATTAATGCAGATTATTATCTGCCAACAGATAGTACAGCCATTCCATATGGGCCGAAAGAAATGGTGGAAGGTACTCCGATGGATTTCAGAAGAGCTTTTGAAGTTGGAGCCAGAATTAATGAAAACTTCGAACAACTAATTTTTGGAAAAGGATACGACCACACGTATATTCTAAATAAGGAAAAGAACGAACTGTCATTTTGTGCCAGATGCTCTTCTCCTAAAACAGGTATTGTGATGGAAACATATACAACAGAACCAGGAGTTCAGCTTTATACAGGCAACTGGATGACTGGAAAACTGATTGGTAAAAATGGGCAAAGATATCCGGAAAGAGCTGCCTTATGTTTGGAAACTCAACATTTCCCTGATAGTCCGAATAAACCAGAATACCCAAGTACGACACTTCGTCCAGGAGAAAAGTTTGACAGCAAAACTATTTTCAAATTTACAACCGAATAAAAAATTTCAAATTATAAACTATCTAACTAATTTATTTAATTAAAAAAGAAATGAATACTACGCAGAAAAAAAATTATGCATTGCCAATCGCAATGATGATTGCTCTATTCTTCATGATTTCCTTTGTTACAGGACTTCAGAACCCGATGGCCCTGATTGTTAAGAGTCAGTTTGAAGCATCAAGCTTTATGTCTCAGTTGGGTAATGCCGCTAACTTTATCGCTTATGCGTTTATGGGTATTCCGGCAGGATTATTATTAGAAAAAATTGGTTATAAAAAAACAGCTTTATTAGCTATTATTGTAGGATTCACTGGTGTAGGTATTCAGTTTCTTTCAGGTTTTGCAGAAAGCTTTACTGTATATTTGATTGGTGCATTTGTTTCAGGTTTCTCAATGTGTATGTTGAATACAGTTGTTAACCCTATGTTGAACACTCTTGGTGGTGGTGGTAACAAAGGAAATCAGTTAATTCAGGTTGCTGGTTCTGTAAACTCTTTCGGAGCAACAATCGTTCCTGTACTTGGTGGTTACCTGATTGGTAATGCTGCACAACCTACAATTAAAGATGCCAATCCTGCATTATTCCTTGCTTTAGGTATTTTTGCTCTGGCATTTATCGTATTGTATTTTGTTAGCATTCCGGAACCTCACATGGTTAAAGACAAAGCTAAAACAAAAGATTCTCACAGTGCCCTTTCTTTCCGTCACTTTGTATTAGGTGCTGCTGCTATTTTCGTTTATGTTGGTGTTGAAGTAGGTATTCCTAACATCCTGAACTTATTGATGACTGCAAGTCCTGAAAATGGAGGTTTAGGTATCGAAACAACTATTGCAGGTACTATTGCCGGAACATATTGGTTCCTTATGTTGATTGGCCGTGTTGCTGGTGCCAGCCTTGCTGCAAAAGTTTCAAGTAAAGCAATGTTGGCTGTAGCATCTACAGTTGGTCTTATTTTCGTATTACTTGGAATCTTTGGACCTCTTGAAACAAAAGTATCTATGCCTGTATTCCAATCAGATATTTCATTTGGTTTAGCTGAAGTGCCCATCGGTGTAATGTTCCTTGTATTATGTGGTCTTTGTACTTCTGTAATGTGGGGTGGTATCTTCAACCTTGCAGTAGAAGGACTTGGTAAATATACAGCTACAGCATCTGGTATCTTCATGGTATTAGTTTGTGGTGGAGGTATCTTACCTTTGATTCAGGGAGCTGTAGCAGATGCAACAAGCTATTTGGCTAGCTTCTGGGTAATCTTCTTAGGTATGGCATATCTTCTTTACTATGCTCTTATCGGTTCTAAAAATGTTAACAAAGACATTCCTGTAGAATAATCCGTAAGGCTTATTGTAAGGATATTGTATATAATAAACTTGAATTAAGATGGATATTGAACACGTAAGAAGTCGTTTTAAAAAACACTTCAATGATGAAGTCGGATCAGTTTATGCTTCTCCAGGTCGTATTAACCTGATTGGAGAACATACTGATTACAACGGAGGGTTTGTTTTTCCAGGAGCCATTGATAAAGGGATGGTTGCCGAAATCAAGGTAAACGGAACAGATAAAGTTCGGGCCTATTCGATCGACTTAAAAGACTATGTTGAGTTTGGTTTAAACGAAGAAGATGCTCCAAAAGCAAGTTGGGCAAGATATATTTTCGGTGTATGTCGTGAAATTATCAAACGTGGTGGTAAAATTCAAGGATTTGATACTGCTTTTGCAGGTGATGTTCCTCTGGGTGCCGGCATGTCTTCATCCGCTGCATTGGAAAGTACGTTTGCCTTTGCATTAAACGATATGTTTAATCTTGGTATTGACAAGTTTGAACTTGCTAAAATAGGTCAGGCAACAGAACACAACTATTGTGGTGTTAATTGTGGTATTATGGACCAGTTTGCATCTGTTTTTGGTAAAGAAGGAAGTTTAATCCGTCTGGATTGCCGTTCTTTGGAATACAAATACTTCCCATTCAAACCGGTAGGTTATAAATTGGTTTTACTTGATTCTGTAGTAAAACACGAATTAGCCTCTTCTGCTTACAACAAACGTCGTCAGTCATGCGAAACTGCTGCTGCAGCAATCCGTAATAACAACCATCCTGAAGTTGAGTTCTTGCGTGATGCAACTATGGACATGCTTAAGGAGGTGAAGGATCAGATTTCGGCAGAGGATTACATGCGTGCTGAATATGTAATTGAAGAAGTTCAACGTGTACTTGATGTTTGTGATGCTCTTGAGCGTGGTGATTACGAAACTGTAGGTCAGAAAATGTATGAAACACATCATGGGATGAGTAAACTTTACGAAGTAAGCTGTGAAGAACTCGACTATCTGAATGATATCGCTAAAAAATGTGGCGTTACAGGCTCTCGTGTAATGGGTGGAGGCTTTGGCGGTTGTACTATCAACCTTGTTAAAGACGAATTGCATGATGCATTCATTAAAGAGGCCTTTGCTTCGTACAAAGAGAAGTTTGGTCACGAACCAAAACTATATGAAGTTGTAATAAGCGATGGTGCAAGAAAACTTGCCTAATCAAATTTCATAAATTAAAAGGGTGAATCATTTTTGATTCACCCTTTTTTTATGCTTTTTAATAAAAATCAACCTCTTTTCTTCTGACTGGATCTGGCAGCTTTACGCCTTTTTATTTCGGCCTTCATCTTTGCAGAATCCGATCCGTGAGTTCCTTTAACATACGTCGATTTCTTAGCTTTGGTTTTTATTTTTCGAACTTCATCGGGATTAACCGGATTTTTAGCTCCTTTAAAAACAATGCCTTCAGATAAAAGTTTTTCTACATCCATAAATTTGGGTGTTATTAATTATTGTACAAAGGTAAACAAAAATGAGCAACTTGCCAAAATCTACTTATTTACTCAAAATAAGAAGCTCCCAATGTACGGCCATAGTAGAACATATATTGTTGAATTACGCCTCTATAACCATTGTATCTGGATGTATCGAACAGACCTTGATAATGTTTATCGAGCACTTTCTTTATCCATAAATCAATGGGAAAGCCGTCAAGATGTTGCAACCCGAACAACAACACACAATTGGCAACTTTCCGCCCTACCCCATATAAGGATATCAATGCATCAAAGGCCTCTTCTCTGCTTACCGTTCGTAAGTGGTCAAGATTCAATTCGCCTGTCAGCACTTTGCGTGCTGCATTAACAATGTATTTATCACGATATCCTACACCGCAAGAAGCAATCAATTCCGGATTTTCGGCCAGGGCCTTTGGAGTGGGGAAAAGATAATATCCATCTTTTCCATGTTTATCCTCGATATAAGCTCCTAATTTTTGACATAAGATATTTACATTTGTTTTTATCTTAGGAATATTACTGCATTGCGAAATTATAAACGTAATAAGCATTTCAAAAGGATCCTGACGAAGAATACGTATTCCATCTCCAACGACAACTGCCTTCTCAAGAAAACTATCTCCTGAAACACTCCTTTTTATTTGTTCATAATCTCGTTCAAAGTCAAAATAATCATACCAAAGTGAATAAAAGGTCTCCTTTGTACATTTAAATAAATAAGAATTATCATCCAGAAGTTCTATTTCCAACAATGTATCGAAAGCAACCCCCTTCCAAACATTTGTCCTAATTTCATCCCAACGGAAACATTGTCCGGAAGTAATAATCTGATTCATATTAAAGCTATCCGGCCTAGATAAAATTACACCTTCAGCAACCTCCAATATTTGCATTTTCTTTTTATTTAACTCCTTTATATATTCAATACCAACAAAACAAACCTTAATGATAAAAGGTTTACTTACTATTAAAGGTCAGTTAACCAGATTTTTCATGATTCATGGTATCATGTAAATCGAAATGAGCTATCTTTGTGGTCAATCAGACAACATAAACAATTACATTCAAGGTTGATATTAATTGTCGACCTTTTATTTTACGCAAATCAGATGAAAGAAAATGAAATGATATTTGGCATCCGTGCCGTAATAGAAGCAATCCTGGCAGAAAAGGAAATAGACAAAATCCTTGTGAAAAGGGATTTACAAAGTGATCTATCTAAAGAGTTGTTTGACGCACTTAAAGGAAGAGAGATTGCTGTGCAACGTGTCCCAGCTGAACGCCTAGACCGTGTTACCCGTAAAAATCACCAGGGAGTAATTGCCTTTATTCCGGCAATCAGTTATCAGAAATTGGAAGACATCATTCCATTTCTTTACGAACAGGGTAAGAATCCATTCATTGTTCTACTTGATGGCGTTACAGATGTACGTAATTTTGGTGCTATTGCCAGAACATGTGAATGTGCAGGTGTTGATGCCATTGTTATTCCATCTAAAGGAAGTGTAACAGTAAATGCAGATGCAATGAAGACATCAGCTGGTGCACTGCATGTACTTCCGGTATGTAAAGAAAAAAGCATTACACAAGCTATTAAATTCTTGCAGGAATCAGGAGTCAAAGTTTATGCTGCCAGCGAAAAAGCTTATGAAAATTATACGGCTGTGACATACGACGGACCTGTAGCCATTGTTATGGGTGCTGAAGATACGGGTGTTTCTATGGATAACCTTAGAATGTGCGACCAAATGGTAAAGATTCCTCAATTTGGAACTATTGGTTCATTGAATGTTTCCGTAGCATCTTCAATTCTTGTTTACGAGGTTGTTAGACAAAGAATGAACGAAAAACACTAAGTTTTAACGATTAAAATTTGCTGAATATTTAACTATAGTAGGTTTCAGACCTCAAATATAAATTAGATTCATATGAAAAAAGTAATTTCAACATCTAACGCTCCTGCTGCAATTGGTCCGTACAGCCAGGCAATTCAGGTTGGGAATATGTTATTTATGTCTGGTCAGCTTGGTATTGATCCTTCAACCGGAGCTTTTGCCGAGGGTGGAGTGACCGAACAGACTATTCAGTCTTTCAAAAATATGAATGCTATTCTTACAGAAGCAGGCTATACGATGAATGATGTGGTTAAAACAACTGTTTTTCTTGCCGACATGAATGATTTTGCCGCAATGAATACCGTCTATGCATCTCAATTCGAAGGTGCCTTCCCTGCTCGCTCAGCTGTTGCCGTTAAAACATTACCCAAAAACGGATTAGTTGAAATTGAGGTTATTGCTGTAAAAGAATAATAATTCCCCATCATATACAGATAAGGCTTTC
>WARQ01000460.1_pt1 | contig 127376 bp, 99 predicted proteins | sample 4769161 | NCBI WGS metagenome assembly WARQ01 (sample SAMN08893024, study PRJNA449175) | gut metagenome | isolation source: rumen sample fed with dry roughage | host: buffalo | place: India: Nagpur | collected 2016 | reverse complement strand
GTCCGGTAAAGGAGCTGAAGCGCTTCGAACGCATCGCTTTGAAGTCGGGTGAAAACCGCAGTGTAAGCTTCAGTCTGCCGATACAGGAGCTCGCCTTCTGGAACATCGATATGAAGAAGGTTGTTGAGGCCGGTGATTTCAACCTGTGGGTAGGAGGCGACAGCCGTGCGGCATTGAAGAGTTCTTTCGTTGTGGAATAAGAAATTTTTATTCTGAATTTAGATTTATCTGATTAACCAGGACTAATGTAAGTGTGTGTGTAGGCCGGTAAGGGATTCAACCTTACCGGCTTTTTTTCATTTTTAACTAACAATCTTTCAAAACTTATCTATCTTTGTTTCAATCACTTTAAATTATATGCTATGAAGTTCTTTCTTGACACAGCTAACTTAGCCCAGATACGCGAGGCTAATGCTTTAGGCGTACTGGATGGCGTAACCACCAACCCCTCGTTAATGGCCAAAGAGGGTGTACAAAGTGCAGAAGGGTGTAAACAACACTACCTGAAGATTTGCGAAATCGTGAACGGCGATGTGAGTGCCGAGGTACTTGCAACTGATTTTGAAGGCATGGTGAAGGAAGGAAAGGAGCTGGCTTCACTACATCCCAATATTGTGGTAAAGATACCCTGTATTGCCGAAGGCATAAAAGCTATCCGTTACCTGTATGGCAAGGGCATCCGTACCAACTGCACTCTCGTATTCTCGCCCGGTCAGGCTTTATTGGCCGCCAAAGCCGGAGCAACCTATGTATCTCCCTTTGTAGGCCGGTTGGACGATATTTCCAGTGATGGAATAGACCTGGTACGTAAAATTGTGGAAATGTACTCCATTTACGGCTTCGACACCCAGGTGCTGGCCGCTTCCATCCGCCACACCCAGCATATCATACAGTGCATCGAGGTGGGCGCCCATGTGGCGACCTGTCCGTTGAGTGCCATCGTGGGATTGCTGAAGCATCCGCTGACCGACAGCGGACTGGCTACCTTCCTGGCAGATTCGAAGAAGTACATGGAATAACCTGCCGTACCCTATACCGGACCACGCATATTGAGACGGCAGAACCGGCATGCGGGAAGCACATATCATACTGGATGCACCTTTTTTACCCAAAGGGTGCATCCTTTTTTAAAAGAGGTTGTATCCATTTTCGGCAAGAAACCCTATCTTTGTCATTTACATAAGAACATTTAAAAGAGATATCCCGTGGCAAAGCAAGTGGTTGAAACCCCTTTGATGAAACAATATTTTGAGATTAAGGCAAAACATCCGGATGCAATTCTGTTGTTCCGGGTGGGCGACTTTTATGAAACCTTTTCGGATGATGCCATTGCTGCGGCAGAGATTCTCGGGATTACCCTGACACGCCGGGCCAACGGAGCCGCTCAGTTTGTAGAACTGGCCGGATTCCCTCACCATGCCCTGGACACCTACCTGCCCAAACTGGTAAGAGCCGGTAAGCGGGTGGCCATCTGCGACCAGCTGGAAGATCCCAAACTAACCAAGAAGCTGGTTAAAAGAGGGATAACCGAACTGGTTACGCCGGGTGTATCCATCAACGACAATATACTGAATCATAAAGAGAATAACTTCCTGGCCTCGGTCCATTTTGCCAAAGAGGCCTGTGGTATCTCTTTCCTGGATATATCCACCGGCGAATTCCTTACGGCGGAAGGGACGGTCGACTATATCGATAAGCTGCTCAACAACTTTTCACCCAAGGAGGTGCTGATCGAACGCACCAACCGCAAACGGTTTGAAGAGTGTTTCGGTCCCCGTTACTTTGTATTCGAACTCGAAGACTGGGTGTTCACCACCGATGCGGCCAACGACCGGCTCACGAAACATTTCGAGACCAACAACCTGAAAGGCTTTGGAGTGCAACACCTCAAGCTGGGGGTGATAGCCGCCGGAGCCATTTTGCAATACCTGGATATTACGCAGCATACCCAACTATCGCATATCACATCGCTTGCGCGTATTGAAGAAGACCGCTACGTGCGTCTGGATAAGTTTACGGTACGCAGTCTGGAGCTGGTGGGAACCATGAATGATGAAGGATGCAGCCTGCTTCAGGTACTGGACAAAACGGTATCGCCCATGGGATCGCGTATGCTAAGACGATGGATTGTGTTTCCGCTGAAGGATGTTAAGCCCATCGAGGAACGCCAGAATGTGGTGGAATACTTTTTCAGGCATCCGGATATCAAGCTGTTGTTCGACGAGCAGCTCAACCTGATAGGAGACCTGGAGCGTATTATCTCCAAAGTTGCCGTGGGACGTGTCTCACCCCGTGAAGTGATACAGCTCAAGGTAGCCCTTAAAGCCATCGAGCCTATCAAGAAAGCCTGCATGGAAAGCGAGGATGCCAGTCTGCGCCGCATCGGCGAACAGCTCAATGCCTGTACCATCATAAGCGAACGGATCGAAAAGGAGATCAACCCCGATGCCCCTTCGCAGATCAACCGCGGCGGAGTGATACGCACCGGCGTGAACGAAGAGCTGGATGAGCTTAGAAACCTGGCATTTTCGGGAAAAGATTACCTGCTGCGGGTTCAGCAGCGCGAAATAGAAAATACAGGCATAACAAGCCTTAAAATAGCATTTAATAACGTGTTTGGGTACTACATAGAGGTGCGCAATACGCATAAAGACAAAGTTCCGGCCGGATGGATCCGTAAACAGACCCTGGTCAACGCCGAACGGTACATCACCCAGGAGCTGAAAGAGTACGAAGAAAAGATATTGGGAGCCGAGGAGAAGATCCTTTCCCTGGAAACCCGCCTCTTCAACGAACTGGTACTTTGCCTGATGGAGTACATTCCGCCTATCCAGAGCAACGCCAACCTGATTGGCCGGATAGACTGCCTCCTCTCTTTTGCCAAGGCTGCCGAGAGCAACCGGTACATGCGTCCGGAGGTGAACGATACGGATGTGATAGACATAAAGGCGGGCCGGCACCCTGTAATCGAAAAACAGCTTCCGCTGGGCGAGACCTACATTGCCAACGATGTGTATCTGGACGACGAGCACCAGCAGGTGATCATGATTACCGGTCCCAATATGGCGGGTAAGTCGGCTTTGCTCCGTCAGACCGCCCTCATCACCCTGATGGCTCAGATCGGATCATTCGTTCCGGCCGAGAGCGCCCGCATCGGACTGGTGGATAAGATCTTCACCCGTGTAGGAGCTTCGGATAATATCTCCGTGGGCGAATCTACCTTCATGGTGGAAATGAACGAGGCGGCCGATATCCTGAACAACCTATCGCCCAAGAGTCTGGTACTATTCGACGAATTAGGGAGGGGAACCAGCACCTACGACGGTATCTCCATCGCCTGGGCGATTGTGGAGTACATCCACGAGCACCCCAATGCCAGGGCCAAGACCCTCTTTGCCACCCATTATCACGAGCTAAATGAGATGGAGCGCACCTTCCACCGCATCAAAAACTATAACGTGTCGGTGAAGGAGCTGGGAAACAAGGTGATTTTCCTGCGTAAGCTGGTGCCCGGAGGCAGCGAACACAGCTTCGGTATCCATGTGGCGAAGATGGCCGGTATGCCCAAAAGTATCGTGAAACGTTCCGGAGAGATTCTGAAACAACTGGAGACCGAAAACCGTCAGGGGGGCGTTGTTTCCAAGCCGGTTAAAGGAATTGCAGCCAAGGCCGAAGGTTATCAGCTAAGTTTCTTCCAGCTGGACGATCCCGTACTTTCGCAGGTGCGCGACGAGATACAGAATATCGATGTAAACAACCTCACTCCGCTGGAGGCCCTCAATAAACTGAGCGAGATCAAGCGAATCATTAAAGGGAAATAACCGGAATTACCTGTGTCTGGTGTCATTCATGCGATATTAATTAGTATTTAACACTTTTCCTGTAGGTATAATTAAATGAATGTGCTTACTTTGCCCCTTCTTAATTAACAGTGGACATGCACGAATGTGTCCTGTTCTAAAAAACCAGGAAAAATGAAGACAATTACCCGATTCATGGCATCGGCTTTACTTGCCCTTGCAGGCTCAGGAGCTCTTTTGGCTCAAGATGTGATTTACAGAATTAACCCGTCGGACACCATCCCTTGCAAAATTGTCGAGATAGGAGAGGAGCTTGTCAAGTACAAGGCCGATACCTATTCGCAGGATCTCACCTTTACAGTCGACAAAAATAAGATTACCCGTATTGTATTTGGCAATGGCAAGGAGATGACCTTTGCCGATTCCATGTTTGGCAAAGAGAATTACGAGACACAGCGTAAGAATGCCATCAAACTAAGCTTTCTGTCTCCCTTGATGGGAGCCACCCTTCTTTCGTACGAACACAGCGTGAAGCCGGGACAGTCCATGGAGTTCGGTCTGGGAATCATCGGTGCCGGCAGAGATGTTGATGATGTGAATCCCTTTGGAGCCGTTGCCAAGTTCGGATATAAGTTTATAACCTCTCCCGACTGGTACGACCGCCGTCAGCGGTACGCCCATATCCTGAAAGGATCGTATATCAAACCCGAAGTAACCTTCTTGCATTATACATCCGACTATTATTGGGTGGATTACATCGGAAGCACTGATACCTATAAAATCGTTAAAGATAAGACCGTAACCACCATGTTCTCTGTGATGCTGGTAGGTGGCAAGCAATGGGTCTTCAATGATCTGTTTCTGGTGGATCTGTTTGCCGGTGTAGGCTACGGGTTCGGTCATAATCCACGGAATGAATCCTGGCATTACGGATTTTTGGGAGCTGATAACGATACACCGCTAACGCTGACTGCCGGAATAAAGATAGGATTCTTATTGGGAAAGAAATGAACCGTAAGGCAAGGATAAGCAGGAACTAAGTTCCAGTTAAGGCATAATAGTCCAACGGGACCATGGAGACGTTAAATCGCGCCCATGGGCCCGTTTAATTGTCCCCGTGGGCCCGTTGGTGCAATGTGATAACTTTTGTGCTTAAAACAAGCGGAAACGGGGTTAAAACATATCCTTCCTTCGGCTTACTTATAACATAAACCGCAGGAAGGATATACATACTTTCGGGAGGGATGATACGGATAGGTCAGAGGGTGTTCATCTCGTCCATCCGGAAGGTAACCTTTGCCCCTTTGGGGAGTTTCTTTACAATGGAACCGTACATGAAGGTATCCGGACGGATCATACCTCCGGCCACTTCCACGATGTAGGCATAGGTCTTTTTGGCCGTACGTACAAAGCGGTGCTGAATCTCCTTGACCTGACTAAAATAGGTATCGACTCCGATAAGGAGGCTGTATTTGGAAAAGTCGATGTCTTTTAGTTGGGAGAGCGATTCAAGCTCCTCGGCGGTAAACAGCCACTCCAGCTCCTTTCTTGAACGTATCACCTTTTTCTCGCCGGCATTCAGGTCTCCTTTCACATGCATTAGGGGTAGTTCCTGTACGATGCATGCCTCCGGCTCTCTCTGCAGATTGGCCGTCCTCACATATCCCTGTACCGGGAAGAAGGAGGCCAATTTAATCAATAGCTTTATTGTATTCATATGGCATTGGTTTATATGGTTTTCTACGAAATCCGACTTAAATATACAAACTAAGATGCAGTTTCTATCGCAGATGCTGCATGAATTTTCTATTTCAGAATGTTAAATATTTGCCTTATCTTTACAAATAAATGCCTGTTTGAGGTTACCTTAACGGCAGGTAAAGTAATATATAATTAACTATTAAATCTATGGCTATCAACTATCTTATGGAGGAGTGTTCTCGAAACCTTGCAACATCTACACGTAAAGGATTAATACCCAGAGTATACAGGAAAATGAACATCACAATAGGTAAGCTGGTCTCCCGCCTGGCAGGAGGCTCACACATCCGTAAAACAGAGCTTAAGCTGGCAATCGAGCTGGTAAGAGAGCAGATTATATTGGAGCTGCTGGATGGAAACAGCGTAACATTGGACGAGTTCGGTACCTTTTCCGTATCCGCAGCCACCGATAAGGCGGTGACCAATCCCGATGAGATCCGGTCGGCATCCATTTATGTGAAAAACGTAAACTTTATCCCTTCGCCCAGGTTGATGAAGCGGATGGAGACCGCCCGGTTTGAAAGAAAAACGAAGTAGGGGAGTCCCCTACTTCAATCTATAGCTTACAAAGGCAATCTTCTTACTGTCCGGCGACCATGAATTGACATTGATGGTTCCTTGTCCGCCAAAAAGCTTTGCCAGCGTACGGGTTTCGCCACCCCCGGCAGGCATGATCCGGAGTTCAACATTCTTATTGGCCAGGTGCTCATTCGGTTTCAGGTCGCCTTTATAGTAGGCTATATAAACCACCTGCTTGCCATCGGGCGATATATGAGGGAACCAGGCGTTGCGGGTATCATCGAACGTAAGTTGTGTCTGCTCGCTTCCGTCGGCTTTCATACGCCAGACCTGCATGAGTCCGCTTCGTACCGAATTGAACCAGATGTAGTTTCCGCAAGGCGAATATTCGGGTCCGTCGTCCAGTCCCTCAGCTGTAGTGAGCCGCACCTCTTCGCCTCCTTCGGCAGGTATTACATACACATCGTAATTACCATTCCGCTCGGCGCAATAGGCAAGCTGTTTCCCGTCGGGCGACCAGCCGTGGAGGTAGCTCGGTCCCATCGGGGTGATAAGACGGGGTGTTCCGCCTTCGATCGGCAAGGTATAGATGCGGGATCTGCCGTCTTCTCTGGTTCCGTGACTGATTGCAATTCCTTTGCCGTCGGCCGACAATACATGGTCGTTATTGCAACGTGTGGCAAATCCGGTGGGGATAACTTCGGGCTCGCCGGGGTTCTGGGGAGACAGGCGGTACAGTTTACCGCCGCTGTTGTAAATAAGCCATGCCCCGTCTACCGTCCAGTTGGGCGCCTCGATCAGATAGGGAAATTCCTTCACTACCGTACGGTTGCCGCTTTGAACATCCAGTATTTCGAGGATGCTGGTAACCTTTTGCTGGGCACTTACAGTCCCTATAACAAGCGAACAAGCCATGGCACAAAGCATTTGTTTCATAAAGCACAAGAATTTAAGAATTTACACAAACATACAAAAAAAGAAATATAAAAAAGGGATAACCTGCCTATTTTCAAGTTATCCCTTTTCTGTGCAAAAGAGTCTTACCCGGGAAGATCAGTGTCCGTGTTCGGCATGACCGGAAGCCACCTTTTCGACTATGTCGTGGATCGCTTCCAGCGAGTGGGTATACATCACGTAGGCTTTTACATAGTCGCGCCCCTTTTCCGGAGATTCATTTTTTACCTTTTCCAGCTCTTTCACTGCGTTGTATTTATCTTCTACAACCTTTGCGATGTGACCGTTCAATTGGTTGATCAGGTTTTCAACATTTCCGGTTTCAATGGCTTTGTCGCTCAGCTGAACGATGGGTTTCGTAGTTCCGGCCGCTTTGATTCCGTCGAAACCAAAACCTTCGGTCTGCCGGTGCAGTCGGATCAAAGTTTCAAGAAAATGCTTCTCAACCAGACTGTAGATCTCCTTATCTCCCTTTTTCAGGTTATAGGTTTTAGTGAACAAGGCGGATATTTCGGCTTCCTGTTCCGTGCTGATCCATTTATAAACCAACGCTACGTTGTTTGTTTCGAGGGCCTGCAGTGCGTCTTTAACAACCGGACCGTCGTACGAATCGCAATGGGCAAAGGCAGGGGATATCACGAGCATGGATAGCACAGCCGTTACAAGGAACGTTCTTACTCTGGAAGGCATTAATTGAATGAATCTTTTGGATTGATTCTCTAAAACGGAGGATTTTCTTTTTGTTCTCATATTTTTATCGTTTTAAAATGTTTATGAGACAAAAGTAGTAGAACGGCATGTCCCCATCGCCCCACTTGCTAAAGTGGGACCTGTTTGGGCTGCCTTATTGGTGCCGGTTTACAGACTGATACGTTGTGAATTATGTGTTTTTTTATATTCGGTAGGTGTTAAGCCCGTCATATGCTTGAATATACGATTGAAGGCAGTCTTCGAGTTGAATCCGCATTCCAGAGCAATGCCCAGTACCGAGTAATTGTCGTATTTGGGATTGAGTATCTTTTGTTTTACCTCGTCCACCCTGTATCTGTTTACGAAGTTGAAGAAATTTAGTCCGAATACCTCATTAATAACCTGCGAAAGGTGATGGGCCGGTATCGCCAATGCATCCGAAAGCTCTCCCAGCGTGAGATCCGGATTTAGGAAGGGCTTATCCGACTGCATAAATAATCTGATTTTTTCGGCAAAAGCTTCGGCCTCCTCCTGTTTAAGGGATGAACCGGCATATTTAACTGCCTGCTCTGCTGTTTCCGGTAGCGTGGGTGGCATCGTCTGTGCAAAGATGGTTCGCTGCTTTAATCCGAAGTAACCGATCAGAATAATGAATACGGATAACAACAGAAAGAGTCCGTTGGTGCAAAACGTAGATGAAAACAGATAGAACCCATGATGAATTATTACTACGACAAGCAAAGCCGACCAGACAATACCGAATATCAACACAAGTTTTCTAAGCCAATAGAGGTCTATCTCTTCGGTGTTGGAGAAGTTATTGAATATATTGACGTTGTGCTTGCGCAGCAGCATAATGGTCTGCAGAAAGTATACGGGACCCGACAGAGCCGTAATGGTGAGGAAAAACAGAAGGAATGCCGATGGGTCGGTCTGATTATCTACATACATCATATTCACCCCCTTAACCAGGGATGGAATCTGGGATGCAATTGCCAGGTAGGTATTGAAAATCAGAAATGGGACGAAATGAAGCAATTCGTTTCTGGTAAGCCGGCTCTTTTCTGTAACCAGGGCCGAGGCATACAAATACATAAAAGGCCCATGCAGCAGAAACAGAGAAATGAATGCCGCAGCTAAAATAGGATGAAGCGTAAAGAGTATGGATGAAAAGAAGGCATAGCAGCCAGTATAGGCCCCCAGGTACAGGAGCCAGTATACCAGTATCTTATCGCGAAAAGCCCTCGGTTTCTTTTGCCAGATCAATACGGTAAAGAAGAATGCGTTGAACGCAGCTATCAGGTAAATGTATTCCATCGTACTGCAATATTACTTTATTTTCAGTGATATGTCAACTTTCGGCTCCGGATTAATTTAAATTGAAAAGCGGAGATACACCCTGATGGTAGTATCTCCGCCTATAGATAAGTTGCATATAGGTTGTCCGGTTACCGGGGTTACTTTATTCCCAGCAGAGTGATCAGTAAATAGATTACTGCCGCCAGAGCCGCACTAACGGGGATGGTAAGAATCCAGGCCCATAGCAGGTTAATGGTAACACCCCAACGTACCGCCGATAGTCTCTTTACGGCTCCAACCCCCATGATTGCTCCGGTAATGGTATGGGTGGTACTTACCGGTATCTTAAGAATCTCGGTGATAAACAGGGTGGTGGCACCGGCTGTTTCGGCACAAACACCTTCCAGTGAGGTTACTTTCGTAATTTTGGTCCCCATTGTCTTAACAATACGCCAGCCCCCTGCCATGGTTCCGATACCGATGGCGGCGAAACAGGTCAATGGAACCCAGTCGGGCATGGTGTTTACCGAGTCGATGTGTCCTGCGGCAATCATAGCCGTGGCAATGATACCCATCACTTTCTGCGAATCGTTCATCCCGTGTCCGAGGCTAAACAGCCCGGAGGATACCAATTGCAGACGCTTAAAGGTAGTTTCTGCCTTGCGGTTGTTCACGTTTTTAAATAACCAGAGAACACCGATGGTTATTATAGAAGAGATAACCATACCAATCAGCGGTGCCAATACGATGAAAGAGGCAATTTTGATGATGGTTGCTCCGTGGATAGCCTGAAATCCGGCACCGGCGATGGCTGCTCCCGCAAATCCTCCGATCAGCGTATGGGAAGAAGAGGAGGGGATACCCAGTCTCCAGGTCAGCAAATTCCAGCTGATAGCAGCTATAAGGCCGGAAAGGATGATGGGAAGCGTGATATATTCCCGTATAACCGTCTTCGCCACAGTATCTGCAATTCCAAATTCACCAATGATATACTTGGCTACAAAGAAGGCAAGAAAGTTAAACGCTGCCGCCCAGAGCACTGCCTGAAAAGGCGTAAGCACGCGGGTAGTAACAATGGTGGCAATGGAGTTGGCTGCATCGTGAAAACCGTTGATAAAATCAAATATAATTCCCAGAACTATTACAATAATGAGTAGCGTCATATGTATTTTGATTTATCAGGCGTATTTTACTAAGATGGACTTGATTACCTTTCCGGTACTGTTTATTTTGTTCACAGCCTTTTCAAGCTCTTGCGTAATTTCTTTCATTTTAATGAGTTCCACCGAACTTGTCTCTTCCTTGAAAAGACTCATGATGGCTGTTTCGTAGATACCATCGGCTTCTTCCTCCAACCGCTTGATCTCGCGGCAGTGGCTGCGTAGCTGTGTATCTGTTTTCTTGAGGTTTTGCAGTTCGGTTACGGCATGTTGAACTTCGATACATCCCTTATAGATGATATCTACCAGCAAAGCCGAATTCTTATTTAACTTTTGCGGTGAATAAAGAAGAACCTTCTGTCCGCATCGGTTAATAACATCAATTACATCGTCCAGAATATCTGCCAGCTCATGGATATCTTCCCTGTCGAATGGCGTAAGGAAAGTATCATTTAGCGCCTTGAAAGTCTGTTTCGTGATCTTATCACCCTTCACTTCTTCAGCTTTGATCAGGCGACATAATTCATTTCTGCGTTCCGGATTTTCTGTAGAGAAGAGTTCTTTCAGCAAAACGGATGATTGTACAAGGATGGATGTTGCTTCGTCGAGCAAAGGAAAAAATTTAACATCTTTCGGAGCGAATACGCTCAACAGAGTATTAATTTTCATCTGTAGTAAATTAATTTTTAATTATGCAAATGTAGAATAATTCTTAAATATTTTGCTATTGAGTCTTTCTTTTTCTAACCATAAAAAAGAAGCTCTGCCAGTAGTTAAACAGGAATAAAAAAAAGCTGCCGGCACGAGGTTGCCAGCAGCTTTTAATTATTTATACGTTGAAACGGAAGTGCATGATGTCGCCATCTGCAACCACATATTCCTTACCTTCCACACTCATCTTGCCGGCCTCTTTCACTGCCGCCTCCGATTTAAGTGCAATAAAGTCGTTGTATTTAATCACTTCGGCCCGGATAAAGCCTTTTTCAAAATCTGTATGAATTACACCGGCACATTGCGGAGCTTTACTGCCCTTTAAGAATGTCCAGGCGCGTACTTCCTGTACACCTACAGTAAAGTAAGTTTCCAGGTTTAGTAATTTGTAGGCCGACTTGATCAGACGTGCTACTCCGGATTCTTCCAGACCGATCTCGGCCAGAAACATGGAGCGTTCGTCGTATGTTTCAAATTCGGCAATCTCCGATTCTATTTTAGCTGCCACCACCAGGATTTCGGCATCCTCATCTTTCACAGCTTCCCGTACCTGTTCTACATACTTATTGCCGCTTACCGCACTTGCTTCGTCTACGTTGCAGACGTACATAACCGGTTTGCTTGTAAGCAGAAACAGTTCTTTTGCCAGCTTTTGTTCGTCTTTTGTATCGAAAGTCACCGTACGTGCACTTTTTCCCTGCTCCAAAGCTTCCTTAAACTTTATAAGCACTTCGTACATCATTTTGGCTTGCTTGTCGCCGCCTGTCTGTGCCTGTTTCTGAACCTTGGCGATGCGCGACTCGATGGTTTCGAGGTCTTTCAACTGTAGTTCGTAGTCGATAATCTCTTTATCGCGTACCGGATTTACAGAGCCGTCCACGTGTGTTATATTGTCGTCGTCAAAACAGCGCAGCACATGCAGAATGGCGTCGGTTTCGCGAATGTTTGCAAGAAACTTGTTTCCCAATCCCTCTCCTTTGCTGGCTCCTTTTACCAGACCGGCTATATCTACAATTTCCACCGTGGTAGGAACAATCCGCTGGGGATGTACCAGTTCGGCAAGTATGGTAAGACGTTCGTCCGGAACGGTAATCACACCCACATTGGGCTCGATGGTACAAAAGGGAAAGTTAGCCGATTGCGCTTTTGCATTCGATAAACAGTTGAATAATGTAGACTTGCCAACGTTTGGTAAGCCTACAATGCCACATTGTAATGCCATTTATTAGTCGATTTTTAGTATATACTTCTCTGTTTGAGGGTGCAAAGATACGAAATATTCTTTTTCATGCCACACCGCATACTCCTTAATGTGCTTCAAGCCAGCTGAATCCTTCGCCGCAATCTGCTATTAATGGAACCCGCAGTTTGCAGGCACCCTCCATCTCCTCCAGTACAATCTTTTTTACCTGTTCTTTCTCTTCCTTGTACACATTGAAGTTAAGTTCATCATGTACCTGCAATACCATCTTACTGCGTAGCTTTTCTTCTTCAAACCTTTTGTAGATCCGTATCATGGCAATCTTGATTATGTCGGCCGCACTTCCCTGTATGGGTGCGTTGATGGCGTTGCGCTCGGCATAACCCCGTACGATGGCATTTCCGGAATTGATATCCGGAAGGTAACGTTTCCGTTTGAAAATGGTCTCTACGTATCCCTTCTCTTTTGCCAGATGGATGCATTCGTCCATGTAAGCCTTGATGCGTGAATAGGTCTTGAAATAACCGTCTATCAGTTCTTTGGCCTCCCCGCGTGGAATGTTGAGTCGCTCCGACAATCCAAATACCGAAATTCCGTAAATGATGCCGAAGTTGGCTGTTTTCGCCTTTCGGCGCATATCGCCGGTAACCATCTCGAGCGGTACATTGTATATTTTGGCTGCCGTTGCTGCATGAATATCCGCACCACTGTTAAAGGCCTCGATCATGTTTGGATCTTTGCTAAGATGCGCCATGATACGTAACTCGATCTGCGAATAGTCGGCCGAAAAGAAGACGCATTGGTCGTTATCGGCTGTAAAGGCCCTTCGGATCTCTTTGCCCATTTCGTCTCGGATAGGAATATTCTGCAAGTTGGGGTTACTCGATGATAATCGCCCTGTTGCTGCCACCGTCTGATTGAAGGAGGTATGTATCTTTCCTGTTTGCGGATTAATCAGCTCGGGTAGCGAATCGATGTATGTACTCAACAGCTTTTTTATTCCGCGGTATTCGAGCAGTTTCCCTATTATGGGATGCTTAGACCGGAGTTTTTCCAGCGTTTCCTCGTTGGTGGTATAGTTGCCTGTTTTAGTCTTCTTCGCCTTTTCCATAATTTGCAGGCGATCGAAAAGAATTTCACCTACCTGTTTGGTCGAATTGATATTGAAAGTTGTACCTGCCAATTCGTAGATTTCCTCTTCCAGACGGATCAAGGTTTGGGTAAGTTCCTGCGACGATTGCTTTAATGCTTCGGTATCCAGGGCAATACCCGTAACCTCCATTTCTTCCAACACATGTATAAGAGGCATCTCCATTTCGTAGAATAGCGATTCCAGTCCTGCTTTCTTCAGTTCCGGTGCAAAGAAATTTTTGAGCTGCAGGGTGATGTCCGCATCTTCGGCTGCATATTCCGCAACCTGAGCAACCGGAACCTGACGCATCGTTAATTGATTTTTCCCTTTTGCACCAATCAGCTCCTCTATGGAAACCGGTTTGTACTTTAGGTAGGTCTCCGACAAATAATCCATGTTATGCCTTAATTCCGGATTCAGCAGGTAATGGGCGATCATGGTATCGAATAGGGGACCCTGTACCTTGATTTGGTATTTGCGTAAGACCACCGTGTCGAATTTAATATTCTGACCGATCTTCTCGATCTTCTCGTTTTCCAACGCCTCTGCAAATTGAGATACAATTTTCTTGGCTTCATCGAAATTTTCGGGAATCGGTACATACCAGGCCTCCTTTTCCTTTACGGCGAAGGACATACCAACCAGTTTTGCTGTAAGGGGATCTATACCGTCTGTCTCGGTGTCAAAAGCAAAAAATTCCTGTGTTGCTAAAAAGGAGCTTAATTCTTTTATTTTATCCTGATTATCAGTAAGATGGTAGGTGTGTTGCGTGTTTTTTATGTCTCTGAGATTTGAATATTTTTCTTCAGCTGCATCCTCGGTCGGAAATATCGCAAAGAGATCGCCTTGAACCGGACCCTGATTTTGGACTTTTACGGGCTCTGCTTCTAATTTGTTAATAAATGCTCTGAATTCTAAATCTGTGTAAATTTCTCTTAATTTATCTATATCCGCTTTTTCACGCAAACAGCTTTCTGCACTGAACTGTATGGGGACATCCGTTTTAATGGTTGCCAGAAAACGGGAGAAGATAATCTGCTCTTTGTTTTCTTCCACCTTTTTTTTCAAGGCTCCCTTTAACTGATCCGTATTTGCCAACAGATTGTTGATACTACCAAATTCGGCCAGTAGCTTCTGTGCCGTTTTTTCACCAACACCCGGGCAACCTGGAATGTTGTCGGATGAATCTCCCATAAGACCCAGCAGATCGATCACCTGCTCGGTGGAAGTGAGTTCGTATTTTTGTAATACTTCCGGAACACCCAATATCTCGTAATCGCCGCCGAATTTAGGACGATACATAAAGATATGCTCGCTAACCAGCTGACCATAGTCTTTATCCGGCGTCATCATGTACACATCGAATCCCTCTTTTTCGGCTTGCTTGGCAATGGTACCTATCACATCGTCGGCTTCGTAGCGTGGTACTTCCAATATGGGTATATTGTACGCCTGAATAATCTGCTTGATAACAGGAACGGATGCCCGGATTACTTCGGGAGATTCTTCCCGCTGGGCCTTGTATTGTTCGAATGCTTCGTGACGGAATGTGGGGCCCGACGGATCGAATCCTACGGCGATATGGGTTGGGCTTTCCCGTTTTAATATATCTTCTAGGGTATTTACAAAGCCAAATATGGCGGATGTGTTTACTCCTTTGGAATTTATGCGGGGTGCTTTAATAAAGGCGTAATAGGATCTGTAGATCAGCGCATAGGCATCTATGAGGAAAAGCTTCATTGTTTTACAAGTTTTTGAGACATAAACTTCGGTAAATGTACGAAATTTATCGCTTACTTGTAAGATTTTGCTACTTTTGCATATCTTTGAAGGTAAGTATGAATACACGAAGTAAAATAGAAGAGCCGGTTGCTAAAGAGTTTCAACAGTTCAATGATGAATTTGCCAACTCCCTTAAGAGCGAAACGCGCAGGCTACAGTCGGCTATCATTCAGATACAGCATGCTGTCGGTAAGCATGTGCGTCCTTTATTGGTGCTTTTAACAGCAAAAGCATGCGGTAAGATTACAGAGCATACGATAAATGCGGCCGTGTTACTCGAACTGCTTCATACGGCAACGTTAATTCATGATGATGTAATTGATGAGACCAAAGAGCGCAGGGGGTTGCCTTCCCTGAATGCTATATTTGATAACCGCGTATCGGTGCTGGTTGGAGACTATATTTTGTCTTCTGCTTTGATACGAGCCATTCAAACACGCAATCTTCAGATTATATCCATCGTGTCCAACTTGGGGCGCGACCTGTCCGAAGGCGAGATTAAACAGCTTGAAACGGCAGAAGAGTCCATCGTAGATGAAGAGGCCTATATGCAGGTTATTAAAAAGAAAACAGCTACGTTATTGTCGGCTTGTACCGAAATAGGAGCCATCTGTGCCGATGCACCGGCCGAACTCGTGGAAAAAAGCAAGTTGCTGGGAGAGTATCTTGGCTATGCTTTCCAGATAAAAGACGATATATTCGATTACTATAAGAACGAAGACCTGGGTAAACCTACAGGAAACGATATTCGCGAAGGCAAAGTTACCCTTCCTTTGCTTTACGCCCTTCAGCATGCCGGCCCTGCCGAACTAGAAACCTATATGACGTTGTTACGTTCAAAAGTGTTTACTCCTGTTCAGGTAGATCAGTTGATTGATTTTGCAATTCGGAAGGGTGGGATAGAGTATGCAGAAAATCGCATGCGCCATTATCATTCCAAAGCTATTGAACTGGTAGATTCATACCCCGATTCGGATGCAAAAGAGGCATTGATTCTTTTGGCTAACTATATTATCGAACGGAAAAAGTAAGGATAGAAACGACAAAAGGTTTGTTTTTGACTTTTGTCTGGTTAAGAATCTGACAAAAAAGTCTACTAATGCGTAAGAATGATTTAAAGGAAGCGCAGCACTAAATAGTACAAAGTAGTTGCATTGATAATAAAAGAAAGCGGGAAGTTCTGACTATTGAACTTCCCGCTTTCTTTATTATTTACCTAAACGATTTTCGATATCTTTTACCAGACTGCTGGCTCCGATTCTGAAATAATCTTTTGTCAGCCATTCGTCTCCAAGCTTTTCTTTCACGATGGTGTAGTATTTAACAGCCTCTTCAGCTGTACGCACTCCTCCGGAAATCTTGATGCCGACTTTGTTTCCTGTAAGCAGGTGATAGGCGCGTATCGTTTCGCAGATGGTATACACTGCTTCTGGTGTAGCTCCGGGGTATCCTTTTCCTGTGGATGTTTTAACAAAATCTGCTCCGCAATACATGGCAACCAAGGTGGCTCTTTGTATATTGGTAGCCGTAGCCAATGCTCCGGTTTCAATGATAACTTTGAGTTTGGCATTTCTGCAGGCTTCTTTAATCTCGGATAGTTCCTCCGTAAGTTCCTCGTAGTTTTCTTCCAACAGATACCCTAGATTCATCACCACATCGATTTCATCGGCTCCATCGGCAACAGCTAATGCCGTCTCAGCAATTTTAATTTCTGTAAATGTCTGTGAGGCCGGAAATCCACCAGCCACCGATGCAATAGATATATCTTGTGCCGTTAGTGCCTGTTTTACGGTATCCACAAATAAAGGAAATGTACAAATGGCTGCTACATTAGGGACATCCGGACGGGTTCCTTCAAAGTCGTTTACCGAATCCACCAGCTTCCAGATACTTTCTTTGCTGTCCAGACTGGTCAGCGATGTTAAATCGATGCAGCCATGAATGTTTTTCAGCACTTCAGGTGTAAAATTAGCCTGGTATTTCTTTTCCAGCAATGCGTTTACCTGTTCTGCTATTTTAGCATCGGGTAGGGGAGTTGCGTATTTATTGAATACTTCCTGATATTTGTCCATGCTTATAATTTTAAATTGTTTTGATGTCTTTCTTTATCCCTGTTTGTTTTCTTTTCAAGATTTTTGCGGAAGGCATCCGTAAGATCTACGCCGGTTTGGTTTGCCAAACAAAGTAATACCCATAGTACATCTGCCATTTCATCGCCCAAATCTCTGTTTTTATCACTTTCTTTAAACGATTGTTCTCCGTAGGTTCTGGCAATGATCCGTGCCAATTCACCTACCTCTTCCGTAAGAATGGCCATGTTGGTAAGTTCGTTGAAATACCTCACTCCATAGGTTTTTATCCATTGATCTACCTGCTGCTGCGCTTCGCTAATACTTAGTGCATCCATATTTATTCCTTGTTTTGAGAATCAATTAGTATTGTAACCGGACCGTCGTTCAGGATTCCTACCTTCATATCTGCTCCAAACCGACCTGTGCCGATCGTTTTACCCAGTGCAAGGATCATTTCATCGCAGAACTCGTTGTATAAGGGGATGGCCTTCTCGGGTTTCGATGCTTTTATGTAGGAGGGTCTGTTCCCTTTCTTAGTAGAAGCGTGTAATGTAAACTGACTTACAACTAATGCTTCTCCGTCAATCTCGATAATTGAACGATTCATCACTCCGTTTTCATCATCAAATATCCGTAAGTTGACGATCTTCTTTACGAGCCACTCGATGTCTGCTTCACTGTCTTTATCTTCAATTCCCAAAAAGATTAATAACCCTTTTCCAATAGCAGATTTTATTTCGCCGTCGATAGTCACCGAGGCTGATTGTACCCGCTGAATCACAGTTCTCATGTTGTCTTTTAATTTCTTTCTTTGCTACCTAAACCCTCTATCAGAATTCTTGCTTTAGCGCTTCCTATCAGCTTTTCAAGCTCTTCCAGAGAGGCTTCACGTATCCGTTTTACACTTTTATATTGCTTCAAAAGTAATACTTTTGTCTTATCCCCGATTCCTTTTATAGCATCTAATTCGGAGACCGTTTGTTTTTTGCTGCGAAGCGACCGGTGGAATGTTATACCGAAACGGTGTGCCTCGTCTCTTAATTGCTGGATAACCTTCAGCGTTTCCGAATTCTTATCCAGAACCAACGGAATTGAATCGCCGGGAAAGAATATCTCTTCCAATCGTTTGGCTAGTCCCACAATGGTGATTTTTCCGAGAAGGTTCAGGCTTCGAAGCACTTCAGTAGCTGCATTTAACTGACCTTTACCCCCATCAATGATGATTAGCTGAGGCAGAGGCTCGTTTTCTTCTACAAGACGCGTGTATCTGCGTGTAACAACTTCAATCATGGATGCAAAATCATCAGGCCCTTCCACAGTCTTGATATGAAAATGGCGGTAATCCTTCTTAGATGGTTTTGCCTTCTTAAATACTACACAAGCTGCAACAGGATTTGTCCCTTGTATATTGGAGTTATCGAAGCATTCAATATGCAAGGGTAATTCATGCATATGAAGATCTTTCTGAATGGTACTCAATATACGTGTGGTACGTTGTTCCGGGTTCAGTTTTTCGGCTTGTTTAAGACGATCTACCTTAAACTGACGAACGTTTTGTAAGGAAAGATCCAACAGCTTTCTCTTATCGCCCTTTTGAGGTATTGTGAACGTATATTGTTCCATCAGCTCAGTGTCCGGGAGGAAAGGTACGATAATCTCCCTGGCAGAACTTTTAAACCGCATACGCATTTCGATGATACCAAGTCCCAGAAGTTCCTCTTTCGATTCATCCAAACGCTTTTTATATTCGAAAGTATAGGCCTGCACAATAGCTCCATTACCTATATGAAGATAGTTGATAAACGCAGAACGTTCGTTTTCATCGAAGGAAAAAACATCAATATTATGTAAAGAGGGGGTAACAACAGTCGATTTGGATCGATAATTCTCAATGGCGAGGTAGCGCTCCTTCATCTTTTGTGCCTCTTCAAATTTTAATTCGGAGGCCAGTTGTTGCATTTCATCGTACAGTATTTTACTTACTGTAGCGATATTTCCCTTCAGAATTTCTTTAATTTCTGCAATGTTTCTGTTATAGTTTTCGGTGGATTGGAGTCCTTCGCAAGGTCCCAGACAACGTTTGATATGATACTCCAAACATATTTTGTATCTACCCTGTGCGATGGATTCGGGTGTTAAAGGGTATTTGCAGGTGCGTATGGGATACAATTCCTTAAGAAGTTGAAGCATTACCTTGGCTGTAAAAACAGAAGGGTAAGGTCCAAAGTATATGGATCCGTCGCGCACAATGTTTCTTGTTTGGAACACGCGAGGGAAATACTCGTTCTTTATTACGATGGAAGGGTAGGTTTTGTCGTCTTTAAGCAGAACATTGTATCTGGGTCTGAATTGCTTTATAAGGTTGTTTTCCAATAAAAGTGCATCTTCCTCCGTATCTACTACAACATATTTTATGTCTGCAATGTGCTTAACCAGCACCCGGGTTTTATTATTATCATGTTCTTTATTAAAGTAAGAACCAACCCTCTTTTTTAAATTCTTAGCCTTACCAACGTATATAATTGTTCCCTTTTCATCGAAGTATTGGTAACATCCTGGCTTCTCCGGAAGTATAGCCAGCAAGGCAGAGAACCTATTTTCCTTTTCCTTCGTCATACAAACAGGTTTGTAAAACGGAAATTTTTACCATCAAACAGACCTTTATCTCCTAATTTTATTGCTGGAATTACTAGCAAGCTCATAAAAGATAAAGTCATCTGCAGAGACGAAAGGGTGGTTTCCAGCTCCGCCATCTTTGATTCCAGCTTTTTATATTGAATGTCGATTTGATCGAGTGGGAGGGGACTTATCAACCCTGCTACAGGCAACGAAAGAGTTTCTTTCTCATCTCCGTTCACAACACTTATACCCCCTTTGTTTAATATAACTTCATTAATTGCATCGGCTAACTCCCGATCTGTAGTTCCAATTGCAATGATATTATGACTGTCGTGAGTGATGCTTTGAGCCATAGCCCCACGTTTAATCCCAGTCCCTTTTATGAAGCCAATAGCCGGTGCTGCCTTCTGATATCTGTTCAATACAACCATTTTAATAACATCTTTGGTTGTATCAGATACGGCATATCCCTCATTTGTAGTAGGCTCCATAATCTCTTCAAAAGTATCCAGGTTTCCGTCACTGCAAACAATTACCCGCATTTTATCTGATATTGCCTTAATTCCCAAATCGTATACAGTGATGGGATCAATAGCAAAACGGTTGGGGCGACTGGTTTCTTTTGCAGGAAATGATACATTAGAGCCATCATAAATACAAACACCCTTCACGAAAGTCGATTTTACAGTAAAGCTGTAAAGATCTTCTGTGATGATAAAATCGGCATTGTCGCCAACCTGCAGGAATCCGGCCGGAATACTATAATGCTTTGCCTGATTGTAAGACGCTGCGCGCAATACGTCGAAAACATCATACCCAAGTCCGACAGCTCTTTTTACAAGGCCGTTTATGTGTCGTTCCATTAGTGTGTTTGGGTGTATGTCGTCACTGCAAAACATTACCTTCCCCGGAAATTCCTTCAGTAATGGATGAAGTGCATTGAAATTCTTTGCGGCACTACCTTCCCTGATCTGTACAAACATACCATTACGGCATCTGTCCCGACCTTCTTCAATGGTGGCACATTCGTGATCTGTTGTAATTCCATTGGCTATATAGTCTTCCAAAGCCTTCCCGTTTCCGGTAGGAAAATGTCCGTCCACTGGCTTGTTTGCCCTTTTGGCGGCATTTAGTTTCCCAATTACTTCAGGGTCTTTATTTAATACGCCGGGATAGTTCATCATCTCTGCCAGAAAATGAAGGTCCACGCGTTTCAGTAATTTTTCTGTTGTTGCAGCATCGATAACCGCGCCTGCAGATTCGAAAGGGGTTGCCGGTACACAAGAAGGAACTCCGATCCAATAATAAAACGGAGCCTCTTTTGCATTGTTTACCATAAAATCGATTCCTTCAACTCCTAATACATTCGCAATTTCGTGAGGGTCTGCAACGATCCCTATGGTTCCATGCTTGCATGCAGCCGCTCCAAAATTAAGAGGTGTGCACATACTGCTTTCAATGTGTACGTGCGCATCAATAAATCCAGGTAAAATATAGTTCGATTCTACGATCCCAGTCCTTTCTATTTTTGATATTTTCCCATCGCTTATGGTAACAACGGCCCCATAGATTTCCCTGCTAATAATATCAACCAGATTTCCTCTTACTAACTTTGTGTCTGTATTATTCATCTTTTTCTTTTTTTTGCAATGTGTTTCACGTGGAACAAAACGGCATTATCTACCTAGAAGAACCAGTAATATGTTGATGTCGCTGGGAGAAATGCCAGGAATCCGACTTGCCTGAGCAATGGTGTCCGGATCGATCTTTGTAAGCTTTTGTCTGGCTTCTGTCGAGAGCGATTGAATGTCGTTGTAAACAAACTTCCCTTTAATCTTAATATGTTCCAGTCTGTTTATTTTATCGGCAATCAGTTGTTCTCTTCGAATGTAGCCATCGTATTTAATCCGTATTTCGGCTGCTTCAATAATTTCTTCCTTACGTGATTCCGGAAGCTTATCCAGAACTTGTCTGAATGAAGGAACCAGCTCGGACAGATTGTTAATGTTTAATTGAGGACGTGTAATAAGGTCGATAAGTTTACATCCTTGTTTCAAGGGTGTAGCCTCTAAAGCTTCTAATCCAGGATTTATGTATTGAGGCTTTATAGAGTAGTTGTTTGCAAAACTTATTATCATATCACACAGGGCCTCTTTATCTTTCAGCAGATCCAGCCTATCCTGTTTGGCAAGTCCGATTTCGGCTGCTTTTTGAGTAAGCCGCACATCGGCATCGTCTTGTCGAAGCAGGATTCTGTATTCGGCCCGTGATGTGAACATACGATAAGGCTCGTCGACACCCTTGGTTACCAAATCATCTATTAAAACCCCAATGTATGCCTCGTCTCTGCCAAGGATAAACGGATCCCCGCCATGGCATCCGATGTGGGCATTGATGCCCGCAATGATGCCCTGTCCCCCTGCTTCTTCGTATCCTGTTGTGCCATTAATCTGACCCGCAAAGAAAAGATTCTTGATGAGTTTAGTCTCCAGCGAATGATGCAGCTGTGTAGGCATAAAGAAGTCATATTCGATGGCATAGCCCGGGCGGTAGATGTGAACATCCCTAAATGCCGGAATTTCTCTGAGTGCCCGTAGTTGTATGTCGAGAGGCAGCGAAGAAGAGAATCCGTTCAGGTAGTATTCCTGGGTAGTCTCCCCTTCAGGCTCGAGGAAAAGCTGGTGTTGCGTTTTGTCGGCAAACGTTACAATCTTTGTTTCAATACTTGGACAGTAACGCGGACCTATACTCTGGATTTGTCCGTTGTACATCGGAGAATCAGCCAGTCCGCTCCTCAGTACATCATGAACAGATTCGTTTGTATAAAGCGTCCAGCAGCTAAGCTGTTTTAACTTTCGGGGTTTATAGTCGAGGTACGAAAATTTATGGAAATCATTTTCTCCTTTTTGTTCTACTGTTTCTTCAAAATGAACACTGCGTCCGTCAATACGTACAGGTGTTCCGGTTTTCATTCGTCCGGCCTCCATACCTAAGCTAACCAGCTGTTCGGTTAATCCGAATGCAGCAGGTTCCGACATTCGTCCTCCTCCTAATTGTGTGCGACCGATATGGATCAGTCCATTGAGAAAAGTCCCATTGGTAAGCACTACCGCACCTGCCCTGAACTCTACATTCATATATGTTTTTACCCCGCATACCCTGCCATCTTCTACGATTAGCTCACGCACAGTATCCTGCCACATGTAAAGGTTGGGGAGGTTTTCGAGAATTCCCCGCCATTCCTGTATAAATTTGGCACGGTCACTTTGGGCACGAGGACTCCACATGGCCGGACCTTTCGATCTGTTAAGCATTCGGAATTGGATAGCCGTATTGTCTGTAACAATACCCATATATCCGCCCAGGGCATCTATTTCGCGAACAATCTGCCCCTTGGCAATACCACCCACAGCCGGATTGCAACTCATCTGTGCGACTTTGTTCATATCCATTGTGATGAGGAGTGTCCTGGATCCCATATTAGCAGCAGCAGCGGCGGCTTCACAGCCGGCATGACCTGCTCCCACAACAATTACGTCATATTTAAAATTCATTGTATAAACTTTTATTGTATCAGTAAACGATTACTGTTTGATGCATATAAGTATCTGTAATACAGAGTTGTAGGTCATGATTCCCTATCTTCCTCAGGGAGAAGTGCCAATGCCTCATTTTCTTTTTGAGTCATTATTTCCCTTTCACCCGGCCCTTTGTCGTTTATGCCGCAAAGATGTAATATGCCGTGAATAATAATACGATGCAACTCTTCAGTGTAATCTGTCCCGAAATTTTCGGAATTGCTTTTTACTGTATCTAAACTAATAAACAAGTCACCGGATATTTTAGTTCCCTCAGTATAGTCGAAGGAGATTATATCTGTATAATAATCGTGTTGAAGATACTGTTTGTTAACCTCCAGAATCTTCTCGTCCGAACAGAAGATGTAACTGATATCGCCTGTTCTTTTGCCATAGAGCGAGGCCACTTTTCTGATCCAGTCGCCAACTGCTTTCTTTTTTATAGCGGGAAGTTTTACCTCTTCCGCGTAATAAGCTATTGCCATTTTTGTTAAGTGTGTGAAAAGAATAAATAAGCAAGTACGATGGCTGCAATGGCTCCTGCCAGATCTGCCAATAAAGCACACTGTACGGTGTAACGTGTATGCCGGATACCTACGCTTCCGTAGTATAGGGCAACCACATAAAATGTCGTGTCGCAGGCTCCCTGCGCAGTGCAGGCCAAACGGCCTACAAACGAATCGGCTCCATAGGTATTCATTGCATCCAGCATCATCCCACGGGCACCGCTTCCACTTAGCGGTTTCATCAATATGGTAGGCAGTGCTCCAACAAATTCGGTATCGATACCCAAGGATCCTATCCCGAATTTAACACCTTCTATTATGAAGTCCATCGCTCCGGAGGCACGGAATACACCGATACCTACCAGTATCGCTATAAGATACGGAATAATGGTTATCGCTGTTTTAAAACCCTCCTTTGCCCCTTCGATAAACGCATCGTAGACATTTATTTTTTTGCGCACTCCACTTATCAGGAACCCGCAGATAATAGTAAATAAAAGTGTATTGGCGAAGACCGTCGAATAAAGCGATATCTGTTCCTGCTGGAGCGTACTGAAGTACCAGATGATACCTCCGATAAAAAGAGCAAGTCCCCCGAAAAAGAGAACCAGCTCCTTTTGCAACATATTGATCCGTTGTTTCAAACACACCGTAACGATTGCCACAAGGGTGGAGATAAATGTTGCCAACAGGATGGGCAGGAATACATCCGACGGATTGGCGGCTCCTAATTGCGCCCGGTACATCATGATGGTTATGGGAATGATTGTAAGCCCCGAAGCATTTATGCATAAAAACATGATCATGGCATCGCTGGCCGTATCTTTCGATTTATTGAAAGACTGCATCTCCTGCATCGCTTTTAGTCCCATGGGGGTTGCGGCATTATCCAATCCCAGCAAATTGGCCGAAAAGTTCATGAATATGGCCCCTGTAGCCGGATGTCCGGCAGGAATCCCCGGGAAAAGTTTACTGAACACCGGCGCAGCCATTTTTGCAAAGCGCTGGATAACCCCGCCTTTCTCTCCAACTTTCATAATCCCCAGCCAAAGCGAAAGAATACCGGTTAGTCCTAAAGATATCTCAAACCCGGTTTTGGCTGAATCGAAAGACGCGTTAATTATATCTGTAAATACAGCTACGTCGCCGCCAAATATTAATTTGCCCATTGCCACCACAAAGGCAACAAGAAAAAAGGCGATCCAGATGTAGTTCAATACCATAGTAATCTCTTTTAACCTACAAAAGTAGTAATTCTTCTTTGTATTAAGGATTTGTTTTGTTTAAATTTGGCGCCTGTAAAGAATTTATAACGAACGATATGAAGAAGATACTTGTTACATTCGATATGTTCAGAGAGGGTTTTGCCGAATTGGAAAACAAATATGAGGTGACATTCCCCAATGGCCGGGATTTTTCTTACGATGAAATTTCGGAAATGATACCCCAATACGATGTACTTTGTTCCATGTTTGATTTTCCGGTGGACAAGGCTTTGATTGATCGGGGAGTCAACTTGAAACTGATTGCCAATTATGCTGTTGGATATAACAATATTGATGTTGCCTATGCCCTGTCCAAGGGTCTTACAGTAGCCAACACCCCCGACCCGGTTACAGCGCCTACTGCGAATCTTGCCTTAGGATTGATGCTGGATACGGCCCGCCGGATTACAGAATGTGACAGGAAACTCCGTACGTTGGGAAAGGCTATGAAAGTGGGAGTCCTTGAGAATCTCGGGGTTTCGATAACCGGACAAACGTTAGGAATTATTGGCCTTGGACGTATTGGCAAAGCCCTTTGTAAAAGAGCCCGTGCTTGCGGAATGAATGTGATATATAACAACCGTCGTCCGCTGTATATCGAAGAAGAAACAAAGCTGGGAGCCTCTTTTGTGTCAATGGAAGAGTTGCTGGCTCAATCCGATTTCGTATCATTAAATGTTCCATACAACCAGGATACGTATCACATTATAGGCGAACCGGAATTGAAGCAGATGAAACCTTCGGCCATCCTTATCAATACAGGCAGAGGCCCGCTGGTTGACGAGCATGCTTTGGTGAAGGCTCTGCAAGAAGGAATCATACGTGGAGCCGGACTGGATGTTTTTGAGTTCGGAGATTATCCGCTTCCCGAATTGCTGGAAATGGATAACGTGGTTCTTACACCTCATATCGGAACCCAAACCATGGATGCCCGCATTGCCATGGCCCGTGCAGTGGCCAATAATGTAATAGGCTTTCTTGAAGGCGACCGTGCCGTATCACGTGTAATACGCCCATGACAGCCTCTTTCATACTGCAAGAGTTGCTGTCAGTTGCAAATCCGGAAAAAGCGTCGTTCCTGCAGCGATTCTTCAAGACCGGAGAAGGTCAGTATGCAGAAGGAGATCTATTTCTGGGCTTGGTGGTTCCGCTTACACGAAGCATCGCGAAGGCAAACAAAAATACGCCCCTTTCGGAAATCGAACTGCTGATACAAAGTAAATACCACGAAGCCCGTCTTTGTGCTTTACTTATTCTGGTGGAACAATTTAAAAAAGCCAACGAGCTCCAAAGAGGTGTATTATACGACTTCTATCTGAATCATATTGATTATATTAACAACTGGGACCTGGTAGATATCAGCTGTCCATACATTGTAGGTAATTACCTTTTGGACAAAGACCGCTCCCGTCTGTATGAGCTGGCAGAGAGTAAGCACCTATGGTCGCAACGTATCGCTGTTGTTTCGACCATCACATTTATACGTAAAGGCGAGTTTCTGGATACGTTCGCTCTTGCCGGGAAGTTACTGAATCACGAACACGATCTTATGCACAAAGCTATTGGATGGATGTTGCGAGAAGTAGGGAAAAAAGACCGGGCTGCGCTTACCGATTTTCTTGAGCGTAATGCAAGTCTGATGCCCCGCACTTCGTTAAGATATGCCATTGAGCACTATCCGGAAACAGACAGAAAAGCGTTTTTATCTGTTAAGCAGATCAAAAACAAGTGATGTTCTTGTCAGCCGACGCCTCCCGGGTGAAGGATAAAGGGTAAAATGAAACATAAAGTGAAGGAAAATAGCTGAAAAGTGAAGGATATTCATGAAAAAGTGAAGGATATTTAAATCCGTTCGACACCTATATGTAAGACATATAGCTGTTTAGATTGAAAAGTGAAGGAAGTGAAGGATATTATTGCAAATTAATTGTCGGAATTGAGCAGGACAGTAACTGTTTTGTTTCCCTGTTCCGAAATCTAATGCAACCGGGTATCTTAATTTCATTACCCATTATTTGGGCAGTGTAAGCCTTATTCCATGCGAGTCACATGTATCCCTTGTTGTTAAATTTGTTAGTACTTTTTGAATAAAAAGTATATACTTATTCACCAAAAAGTATATACTTTTCTCCGCGAAAGATATAAGAAAAGTTGAGATATATAATTGGGTTGCCCAACATTAATCAATAGATGCTCATTTAGCTTGCATTACGATAGTATTGTTATAAACATGGGTTAATATAATAAAAATATTTATTTATTGTTGGTTGTTTATAGAAAAACATTTATAAATTTGTAACTTCTAATTATAAAACACGGTATTATGAAAAACAAAAACATTTATCCATGGCTTGTAGTTGCGATGCTTTGGGGGGTTGCATTACTAAACTACATGGATAGACAAATGTTATCTACAATGAAATCTGCCATGCAGGTTGATATTATAGAATTACAATCGGCTACTAATTTTGGCCGGTTAATGGCTGTATTTCTCTGGATTTACGGATTGATGAGTCCGATTTCAGGAATTATTGCTGACCGTATGAACCGAAAATGGTTAATTGTTGGAAGTTTATTTGTCTGGTCGGTTGTTACATCCCTCATGGGTGAGGCGGAAACGTTTCACCAGATTTATTGGCTCAGGGCACTGATGGGGGTTAGTGAAGCTCTTTATATTCCAGCTGGATTATCGTTGATTGCCGACTATCATACTGGTAAATCACGGTCGCTGGCCGTTGGGATACATATGACCGGTTTGTATACCGGGCAGGCTATCGGAGGATTCGGGGCAACCGTAGCAGCTGCATTCTCATGGAATACCACCTTTCATTGGTTTGGGATTATTGGAATTGTATATGCTCTCCTGTTAATGATTTTTCTGAAGGATAAAAAAAGTTCTTTTGCTGAGACTAAAACAGAATCTTCTGCTTCGCCCAAAGAAAAGAAGTCATTATTTAAAGGACTGGGAATGTTATTTTCAAACCTTTCTTTCTGGATTATCCTGCTTTACTTCGCAGCTCCAAGTCTGCCGGGATGGGCTACCAAGAACTGGTTACCTACACTCTTTGCCGACAGTTTGAATATCCCCATGTCGCAGGCAGGACCCATTGCTACTATTACCATCGCCGTATCCTCTTTTATAGGGGTTATTGCCGGAGGAATCTTGTCGGATAAATGGGTACAGAAAAATATACGTGGCAGGGTTTACACCGGAGCCATCGGATTAGGCATGACAATCCCTTCACTGCTTCTGCTGGGATATGGAAGTGGATTGATCAGCGTAGTGGGGGCAGCCCTTTGTTTTGGTATCGGATATGGTTTGTTTGATGCAAATAATATGCCTATTCTCTGCCAGTTTGTATCATCCAAAAATCGTGCTACAGCCTATGGGGTGATGAATATGGTGGGGGTGTTTGCCGGAGCATTTATAACCGACCTGCTTGGCCGGTGGGCTGATGGAGGCAATTTGGGTGCCGGATTTGCGATGCTGGCCGGTATCGTTTTTATTGCCCTGGCAGCACAGCTGTTCTTTTTACGACCCAAAACAGACAATATGTTGGAATAGTATAATACGTAACATTTTATAATAGCAACAAAATGATTGTATCCAATTTATCGAATAGTAGCCGGGTGGAGGCACTTCATCCGCTATTCAAAACGCTTTTTGATTACGTAAAGAACAACGACCTTCTGCATGCCGAACTGGGACGTATTGTGATTGATGGCGACAACCTGTTTATCAACAATGTGAATCCAGAATGTGTGCCGGCAGAGAAACAGGTAATAGAGCTGCACCGCGACTACATCGATGTGCATATCCTACTTGAAGGAGCCGAAACTATTGGCTGGAAGGTAATTGAAGATTTAAAACAGGAAATAAAACCATACGAAAAAGAGGGCGATTGTGCGCTTTATTCAGATAAACCAAGTACATTTGTACATCTTCAACCTGGTGAATTTATGATTGTGTACCCGGAAGATCCGCATGCTCCCCTAATTGGAGAGGGAAAAATCCGGAAGCTCATCGCCAAGGTGAAGCTATGAAATAAACTTGCTGATTATGAATAAAGAAATTGATTTGTCTGTTTCCTGTTACGGTAGCGTAAAAGATCTTTCTTATGATGTGGCTATTCTTCCCTGGGGAGCTACCGAGCCGCATAATTATCATTTGCCTTATCTTACCGACTGTATCTTGTCTCATCGTACTTCTGTGGATGCAGCCGAAAAGGCATTTAGTGAATCGGGAGTACGGTGTATGGTGCTTCCTCCGGTTACGTATGGTTCCCAGAACCCTGGTCAGAGGGATTATCCGTTTTGTCTGCATGCACGTTACGAAACCCAAAGGGCTATTTTGGGTGATGTTGTTGCAGCATTGCATTTACAAGGTATCAGGAAGCTGATAATTGTAAACGGGCATGGAGGAAACAGTTTCAAAAACATGATCCGTGATTTGTCTGTCGATTTCCCCGATTTTCTGATTGCCATCACCAATTGGTATGGTATAGTTCCCCAGGAGGGTTACTTTGAAAATAAGGATGATCATGCCGGAGAATTGGAAACTTCAGTAATGATGTATTATCATCCGGAGCTTGTAAACCTGGAAGAGGCGGGTGAAGGGACTTCTAAACCTTTTGCTTTGTCTTCGCTGAATGCTCAAATAGCATGGCTGCCTCGTTACTGGAGTAAAGTTTCTGCAGACACAGGTATTGGCGATCCACGTAAATCGACTCCCGAAAAGGGCGAGCGATATGCCAAAGCTGTTATAGAGAAACTGGCTCTTTTATTTACGGAAATAGGATCAAAAGAGGTTTATCTCTGAAAATTTCCGAACAATTAAAATTGAAAATAGGTGATAAAGTAATAGAAACGGCTCCCGGAATAATCTCGTAAAGATTGCCGGGAGCCGTTGTTTTATAGTTTCAGACTATATTTTTACTTAACCTGAATACGTAAAGTTTGCTTGATGTCTTGTGCCGATGTAGCCAGACTAAGGATGAATTCTCCCGGTTCTACAACAAATTTGTTCTCGGCTTCACTCCAGAAGGCAAAACTGCCGACTGGCACTTTCAGTATAACTTCCTTGGTTTCGCCAGGATTGAGGAATACCTTTTCGAATGCCTTCAACTCTTTCGCAGGGCGCATTACCGAGCAAACAGGATCACTTACGTATAGTTGTGCTACTTCAGCCCCTTTACGTAGCCCCGTGTTTTTAAGGGTAAAGCTCACCTCAATGGAATCGTTTACAGTATATTCTGTTTTATCCGTATTCATCTGTCCGAATTCGAAAGATGTATAGGATAATCCGTACCCAAATGGATATACTACAGGCAATTTCTTTGTGTCGAACCATCGGTAGCCTACCAGAATATCTTCGTCGTAACGAACTACCAGATCCTGACCCGGAAAGTTGTTATATGCATGGGCGGGGGACTGATCCAACGAAACCGGAACTGAGAAAGGCATTTTGCCGGTCGGAGTTTCCTTTCCTGTCAGAACATCGGTAATGGCATTTCCAGCCTCCATACCGTTAAACCATCCCCAAACTACTGCAGGAGCACAGATGTCGATTGCAGCCATATCAACCGGCGATCCGGCTATAATCACCACGATGGTACGCGGATTCACTTTGCATACCTCCTGGATAAGCTGTACTTGTCCGTAGGGTAGGGCATACCCTTGCTTGTCCGACGATTCTGTATCATAGTCATGGTTCAGTCCGGCATAGATAATAGCAATATCCGATTTCCGAGCAGTCTCAACGGCTTCCTTTAAGACAGCCTTGTCAAGCTCGCCTCCTCCCTTGAAATTTCCGGGATTCTGTCCGTTGTTAGAGCCTTCCACAAAGGTTGAGAGCTTTTCGTATCCCTGCGCATAGTTGATCTTTATTCTATCACCCAGCTTGTTTTGAATTCCCTGTAACGGTGTTATTTCGTATAATGCTTTGATTTCTGAACTTAATCCTCCGTTGGCATGCAATCGGGTCGCATTATCACCCAGAACTGCGATGGAATTGATTTTATTCACATCCAGCGGAAGCAGGTTGTTCTCATTTTTAAGAAGAACAATGGATTCTACGGCCGACTGATAAGCGGCTTGCTGATGTTCGGGGGTATTCATGCTTGCCTTGTTGAAACGCTTCTTCGGATCCAGGACATTGGTCTGTATCATCACACGCAATACATTGGCCACCTTTTCATCTACAATACTTTCCGGAACAGCACCGCTTTTTACAGCCTCAATCAGAGGATCTGCAAAATACCACTGATTGTAATCGTCCACCATGGTACCCATCTCCAGGTCGAGGCCGGCTAAAGCAGCTTTAACTGTGCTGTGAGCGCCACCCCAGTCGGTCATCGTCACCCCCTTGAATCCCATTTCATCACGGAGCAGCGTGCGGTTGATATAGGTATTTTCAGAACACCAATCTCCTCTGAACTTATTATATGCATTCATGATGGTGTAACTTCCACCTTCTTCAACTGCTGCTTTAAAAGCCGGAAGATAGATCTCCCGGAGTGCACGTTCACTCATAAGCACATCGACCGTGGTACGGTTGGTTTCCTGGTTGTTTGCCAGGTAATGTTTTACACTGGCTGCCACATCCCGCGACTGCAGTCCCTGAATATAAGGAACAGCAAGACGGGCGTTCAGGTATGGATCCTCGCTCATGTATTCAAAGTTCCTTCCTCCAAGCGGACTCCGGATGATATTTACTCCCGGACCCAGAAGCACATCTTTTTTACGGAACCGGGCTTCTTCACCCAGAACCTCTCCGCGACGACGGGCCAATTCGGGATTCCAGGCAGCAGCAAAAGCTGTACCCGTAGGAAAATAGGTTGCCGAGTCGGTCGTCCAGTTTGAATACCCCCAGTCGTGACGATTAATTTCGGCACGTACGCCGTGGGGACCGTCCGAAAGACTCCATTCCGGGATACCTAGACGAGATACACCCGATACAAAAAACTTGGAATTGCCGTGCAACAAGCCGGTTTTTTCCTTCAATGTCATCTTACTGATGAGTTTCTGAATGCGCTTTTCCATTTGTGGATTTTCTTTTTTTGAAACTTGTCCCTGTAAACCTCCATGCATTACAAGGAAAGTGGCTAAAAGAGCCGTCATTAATTTCTTAATTTTCATTCTTCTACTACGTGTTTTTACTCATGTGATTGATATTCGAAATACAAATGTATAGGATAACCTTAAAAAGGAGCTGTTGAATTGCCAAATTCGAACGCCGATGTCTCTCATTGTTTACAAAACATCCCCTTACTCTCCATTATAGTAGATAAAAACACCTCCTTTTTGTTTATTTTTAACGAGTCTTATCGTACATATTTATAACTTTGCAGGTTAATTGGTTAAAAAGAAATGATGGAAGACGATTTTGATATACGCGAACCTCGCATAAACGATAACGAACGGGAGTATGAAAATGCACTTCGTCCGTTAACGTTTGATAGTTTTAGCGGACAAGATAAAGTGGTTGAAAACCTTAAAGTCTTTGTCATGGCTGCACGCATGCGTAAAGAGGCGCTGGATCATGTGTTGTTACACGGTCCTCCCGGCTTAGGAAAAACAACGTTAAGTAATATCCTGGCTAATGAATTGGGTGTAGGATTTAAAGTGACCAGTGGTCCTGTGCTTGATAAACCGGGAGATTTAGCGGGCGTGCTTACTTCCCTCGAAAAAAACGACGTTCTTTTTATTGACGAGATACACCGGCTTAGTCCCGTCGTCGAGGAGTATTTGTACTCGGCCATGGAAGATTACCGCATCGATATTATGATAGACAAAGGACCGAGTGCCCGTTCGATTCAGCTGGATTTGTGCCCATTTACATTGGTTGGTGCCACCACCCGAAGCGGATTGCTTACCAGTCCCCTCCGTGCCCGTTTCGGTATTAATATGCATTTGGAATATTATGATATGGATACGCTGACTAAAATTATTTTGCGTAGTGCGGATATTTTGAATGTTAAATGCGAACTGAATGCAGCCCGCGAAATATCATCCAGAAGTAGAGGCACACCCCGTATTGCCAATGCCCTGCTTCGTCGTGTAAGAGATTTCGCCCAGGTTAAAGGTAATGGAAATATTGACAGCGATATTGCTTGTTATTCCCTGGAAGCATTGAATATAGACCGCTATGGGCTCGATCAGATCGACAACAAATTGCTTACTACCATTATCGATAAGTTTGGTGGCGGACCGGTAGGCATAACAACCATCGCAACAGCATTAGGCGAAGATCCGGGAACTTTGGAGGAGGTGTATGAGCCATTTCTTATCAAGGAGGGTTTTATTAAACGGACACCAAGGGGCAGGGAAGTTACAGAACTTGCCTACCGTCATCTTGGACGTAAACCCGGATCATCGCAGGGATTTCTTTTTGACGAATAACACTAATCTGGTGAAAAAACAATCAGACTGAACGATTTTATAAAATTATGGCAGGAGGAATGAAACGGCTGGCTAAAGACACAGCTGTATATGGATTAAGCAGTATATTAGGCAGGATGCTAAACTGGCTTCTTGTTCCTATGTACAGCCGGGTTCTGGCAGGCACAGGCGAATTTGGTGTTATGACCAATCTTTACGGATGGACAGCCCTTTTACTGGTGCTGCTCACCTATGGAATGGAAACCGGCTTTTTCCGGTTTATCAATAAAAAAGAGATCAAGAATCCGATGCAGGTATACAGTACAACACTTATATCCGTAGGGTTTACATCTGTTTTATTTACAATAGCCGGATTGATCTTCTTACTTCCGATAAGTAATTCCCTTGGGTATGCCGAACATCCCGAATATGTCGCCATGCTTATCCTTATTGTCTCACTGGATGCCTTTACTGCCATTCCGTTTGCCTATTTAAGATATGCAAATCGTCCAATCAAATTCGCCTCTATCCGATTGTTGATTATATTCCTGAACATTGCTTTAAATATTTTTCTTTTAGTGGTCTGTCCCTGGATTTATACGAATCATCCATCGTTGATAAGCTGGTTCTATATTCCTGATTATGGCGTTGGCTATGTATTTATTGCAAATCTGATAGGCTCTGTATTGTGTTTACTTCTGTTGGTAAAAGAATTGAGAGGTTTTACATATTCTTTTGATGCAAGCTTGTTAAAAAAGATGCTTCGCTATTCGTTACCTATCCTTATTCTGGGATTGGCCGGAGTCTTTAATCAGACAGCCGACAAGATATTGTTTCCATTTCTGTTCGACGACAAGGTGTACGCTACAGAACAATTGGGAATTTATGGAGCATGTTTTAAAATAGCAGTTATCATGGTTATGTTCACCCAGGCTTTCCGCTTTGCCTATGAACCATTCATTTTTGCAAAAAACAAAAGTGAAGACAACCGAAAGTCCTATGCGGAGGCAATGAAATATTTTATTATTTTTTCGCTGCTTATTTTCCTTGGAGTTATGTTTTATCTGGATATTTTAAAATATTTCGTTGCTCCGGATTATTACCCCGGATTAAAGGTTGTCCCCATTGTTATGCTGGGAGAACTATTCTTCGGAATCTATTTTAATCTGTCTCTTTGGTATAAATTGAGCGATCAGACTCAATGGGGTGCCTATTTTTCAACATTGGGATGTGTGGTTACGGTCTGCATTATCGTGTTTTTTGCCCCTTTGTATGGCTTTATGGCCTGCGCATGGGCCTCTTTCGCCTGCAATTTGTTAATGATGGTTATCTCGTATCTTGTAGGCCAAAAGAAGTTCCCAATTAAGTATGATTTACGGTCTGCTTTTATTTACTTTGTGGCAGCAGGAATTCTATACGCTGTAGGTATGTTGCCGGCGATCAGCTCTGAAGCTATCAGATTACTGTACCGCACGTTACTGTTAGGAGTGTTTATAGCATTTATTATAAAGCGAGATTTACCCTTGCGTGAACTTCCTTATATTGGTCGTTTTCTAAAATAGAGAGATATGGATAAAAGAGTATTTCGTAGTAAGTTAGCCGATTTTTTTGTTCGGAATTTTGATGTCCGTCAGGATAAGGAAGACGAACTGGAAACAATTGATACTATTAGCAAAGGAATTGAATTCAAAGGAACAAACCTTTGGGTCCTGATTTTTGCTACGTTTATCGCCTCTTTAGGTCTCAATACGAACTCTACAGCTGTAATAATAGGAGCCATGTTGATTTCGCCTCTTATGGGGCCAATCATGGGGTTTGGAGTTGGATTGGGAATATCCGATTTTGATATGATTAAACGATCGTTCCGTAATTTTGCCACAGCAACCATTTTCAGCGTTATCACCTCTTCCATCTATTTTATGATTTCCCCTATCAGTGAGGCGCAAAGTGAATTGCTGGCAAGAACCCAACCCACAGTATACGATGTCCTTATCGCTTTTTTCGGAGGTTTGGCAGGCATCATTGCCAGCTCTACCAAATCAAAAGGAAATGTTATTCCGGGTGTTGCCATTGCTACAGCGTTGATGCCGCCTCTCTGTACTGCCGGATACGGTATAGCCACCGGGAATTTGTATTACTTTTTTGGTGCTTTTTATCTCTTCTTTATCAATACCGTTTTTATCAGTGTGGCAACCTATCTGGTAGTTCGCGTGTTGAAATATCCCAAGAAAGTTTTTCTTGACAAGGCCAGAGAGAAAACGGTACACCGCTATGTAGGCATAATCGTATTTTTTACATTGGTCCCCAGTCTTTTTTTAAGCTATAATTTAATTCGTACCAGTTACTTTAACGATCGTGTTACAAGGTATATAAACCAGGAGCTGGTCTTTCCTAATACGCAATTGTTGAGCAAATCGGTTACCCTGACCAGAGATACTCAGGAGATAAAAGTTGTGTTTATTGGTCAGCATGTACCTCAGGAGCTGATTGATAACGCCCGGTTAAGATTGAAAAACTACGGACTGGACGGAACATCTCTTGTCGTCGAACAAGGGTTTGGCGAGAAGATGGCCGATGTAAATGAATTGAAAAGTCTCCTTCTTCAAGATTTATATAAAAATAGTGAAGAGGTGCTTCGTATACAGTCTTTCACTATAGATTCCCTCAAGAAATCGTTAGACCAATATAAAAGTTATGGCTTATTGACATCGCAGCTTCTGCCTGAAATGCGGGTATTATTTCCAACCGTTCAGGAGGCTTCCTTCTCTCGTTCCTTTGTAATGAAGACTGATAGTCTTAAACAGGATACCGTGATGCTTGTTTATCTTAAAAGCACAAAACAAATCAGTAAAACCGATCAGGATAAGCTAAGGGAATGGTTGGTCGCCAGAATTAAAATGAAGAATATTAAATTACTAATTGAATAACTAAAGAATGACGTTTATGAGAAGATTGTGGCCTTTATTGCTGCTTCTTATTGCAGTAAGCAGTGTACGGGCCGATGAAGGCATGTGGCTGCTAAATGAGTTGAATAAACAAAACCTGGAACGGATGAAAGAACTTGGCTTCAATCTTCCGTACGACAGCTTACACAGTGAAGAACAGGCTAGTTTAAGCCAGGCAGTGGTAATTTTTGGTGGTGGCTGTACCGGTATTGCTGTTTCAGAGGAGGGATTGATTTTTACCAACCATCATTGTGGATTTGGTTCCATCCAAAGCCTTAGTAGTGTTGAACATGATTATTTGAAAGATGGATTTGTATCGCAAACCAAGGAGGCAGAACTGCCGGTACCCGGACTATCCGTTAAATTCCTGAAGAAAACAATCAATGTTACAGACCGTATTATGGCTGTTATTGATACAATTACTGATGAGGTAGCACGTATTCAGGCTGCAGATTCAATCAGCAATATTTTGTGTGATTCAGTGGGCAATAACGCAACACAGTATGCCGAGGTATATCCCTATTATAATAACAATGTTTATTACATGCAGGTATACGATGTGTTTAATGATGTTCGCCTGGTGTTTACACCTCCCAGCTCTGTAGGTAAATTTGGAGGAGATACGGATAACTGGATGTGGCCGCGTCATACAGGCGACTTCTCTGTTTTCCGGGTATATGCTTCGGAAAGTAATGAACCGGTCGAATATGCGGCTGGAAATAAGCCATACAAGCCTCGTTATGTACCTGAAGTTTCTTTGCAAGGGTATCAGGATAAGGATTATGCCATGACCATTGGTTTCCCGGGCAGCACCGATCGTTATCTGTGTTCATGGGGCGTACAACAGCGTGTTGAAAATAGCAATAAGCCTCGTATTGAAGTTCGCGAAATCAAGCAGGATATCTGGAAAGAGGCTATGCAGGCAAGTGATGCTGTACGAATCAAGTATGCCTCTAAATATCAGGGAAGTTCCAATTATTGGAAAAATTCAATCGGAATGAACCGTGGATTGGCTAACTTGAATGTTTTCGAGCGTAAACAAGAACAGGAAAAGGAATTTGCTGCCTGGGTTGCGCAGTCTCCTCAACGTCAGGAAAAATATGGAGAAGTGCTGACTCTGCTGGAAAAGGGATATACCGGAAGTAATGAATATCGCCAGATTGCAACCTACTTAAGCGAGGCTTTCGCCGGAGGTGCAGAGATTATTAAGTTAGCCCGGATGGTTCAATCGGTAGATGTGCAGAACTCAACACCCGAAGAAATAGACTATATCTTAGAAAATCAGATTAAAGATTTCTTCAAGGATTATGAAGCTTCTTTAGATCAGAAAGTCCTGGGAGCAATGATGGAGGTGGTTAAAAAGCGTGTGCCTGCTCAGTATCTGCCCGATATTTATCCTTCTATCGATAAAAAGTACAAAGGTGACTATGCCCGTTATGCTGCAGATTTATTTAAGAAAACTTCATTTACTTCTATTGATAAGGTAGCCGAAGCTCTTAAAAATCCGGCTAAATATGAAAAGTTAAAGCAAGATCCTGCTTACAAATTAAGCCTTTCGGTACTGATTTCTCTTTTTGAGATGCAGCAGTTCCTGGGTGAGACCCAATTCGATATAGCGAAAGGGGAACGCTTGTATTTTGCCGGACTTAAGGAAATGTATCCCGATAAGGCTCTGTCTTCTGATGCTAATTTTACCATGCGTGTAAGCTATGGTTCAGTGGGAGGCTATCAACCTTACGATGCTGCCTGGTATACTTACTATACAACCACCAAAGGTGTTTTTGAAAAAGAAGATCCTAAAAGTGATGAATTCTGGGTGCAACCAGAGATTTTAGACTTGCTTAAACGGAAGGATTTTGGCCAGTACGGCAATGGCAATGGGGATATGAATCTCTGCTTTTTGTCCAATAACGATATTACCGGAGGAAACTCGGGTAGTCCGGTTTTTGATAAAAACGCCCGTCTGATAGGACTTGCATTTGATGGAAACTGGGAAGCTATGAGTGGAGATATTGCTTTCGAACCGGAATTACAGCGAACCATTTCGGTAGATATCCGCTATGTGTTGTTTATGATAGATAAGTGGGGTAAATGTCCTCGACTGATCAACGAACTAAAACTAGTAAAATAGGCTTTATAAAGCTGCCTGTTTAACGTAAAATAGCCACCTGTTCAAATTCTCTGATTGAGAATTAACAGGTGGCTATCTTTATTTTATAGAAAATGTTTTCTTACCGACGGTATCTGCTGTTGCTCGGTTTGCGTGAATTTCTGTCTTCACTGTTCCGTCTCCAGGGTTTGTCGCCACTCTCTTCTCTTCTGTTTCCGTAAGAAGAACGGCTTCCATACTCTTTGCGGTCGCCAAAATCTTTACGATCCCGTCTGCCTTTGTATTCTCCTCCACCGCGGGGACCTCTGTCGCCACCTTCTTTCTTTCCCTGTGCAGGTTCTACAGAGATACGTCTGCCTTCAATTTCAAAACCGCACATGCTTTGAATTACACGGTTTGCTTCGGCCGATTCTACCTCAAAGAAGGAGAAGTTGTCGCGTAAATCTATTTTTCCAATTTGCACTTTACCCGGAACACATTTGTTGATTAGTTCGATCAGCTGATTCGGATATAATCCATCTGTTTTTCCGAAATTAAGGAATAATCTTGAATAGCCCTCCTGAGCCAATGATACTCGGCGTCCGCCACGATCTCCTTCGCCAAATTCCTTACGTGAGAAGCGGTCGTCTGTTACATCCTGAATCTCCTGTGCATCCTTGTAATAATCGATTAAACGGTTGAATTCGAGTGAAACCATGCGCTTGATGATGTCCTCTTTTTCCAACCATTCCAGCTTACGGTAAATGGCAGGCATAAGCGGACTTATCTCCTCTTCATTTACTTTCACTTTTTCAATCTGATCTACCAGGTTAAGCAACTGTTTCTCACAGATAGCCTGACCTGAAGGCATTTCACCCTTGTCAAATTTTTTGTTGATAATCCGTTCGATGTCTCGTATTCTGCCTTTTTCCTTGATATGACAGATTGCAATAGAAATCCCGGTTTTGCCCGCACGACCGGTACGACCGCTACGGTGCGTGTACGATTCCACTTCGTCAGGTAAGCCGTAGTTGATTACGTGAGTAAGATCATCAACATCCAATCCGCGAGCAGCCACGTCTGTCGCAACTAATAACTGGATGTTCTTTACACGAAATTTTTGCATTACGTAGTCACGCTGTGCCTGACTTAATTCTCCATGCAATGAATCGGCATTGTATCCGTCCTGAATGAGCTTATCTGCAATTTCCTGTGTTTCTTTACGGGTACGACAGAAGATTATACCATAGATGTTGGGATAATAATCCGCAATACGTTTCAATGCAAGATATTTGTCCCGTGCGTGAACAATGTAAGCTACGTGACGTATATTCTTGTTTCCTTCATTCTTATTCCCAATCACAATCTCTTTTGGGTTATGCATGTATTTTTTAGTAATACTTGCAATTCCCTGAGGCATGGTAGCAGAGAATAAAAGCATGTTTCTTGAGGCCGGAACCTCAGCCAGAATAGCATTGATGCTGTCAGTAAAGCCCATATTGAGCATTTCGTCCGCCTCATCCATGATGACAGAACGGACAGTTCCCAAATCAACCGTTTTACGGTTCATAAGGTCTAATAAACGGCCTGGAGTGGCTACTATGATGTGTACCCCGCGCTTTAATGCCTTGATCTGACTTTCAATGCTTGATCCTCCGTAAACGGGAAGAACCTTTAAATTGTCAATGTATTTTGAATAGTCATTCAGGTCGCCTGCAATCTGCAGACAAAGCTCACGCGTCGGACATAGAATGAGAGCTTGTGGTTGATATTCGGATACATTAATTTTCTGTAGAATAGGAAGGCCAAATGCTGCCGTTTTACCTGTTCCTGTTTGTGCCAATGCAATTACGTCGTTGTCTTCTCCCAGTAAGAAAGGAATCACTTCCTCCTGTACGGGCATGGGCGATTCGTAGCCCATCTCTTGAATTGCCTTTAAAATCGGTGCGGCAACTCCTAATTCTTCGAATGTTTTCAAAATGTGATAAGTGATTATATATATAATTAATCTGAGCCTGCAAAGGTACGTAAATTATTCGAATTCACGCTAGTATAACATTATTTCTTTGAGCTTTTCTCGTTTCTTTTCATCCATTCCTATTTCCTTTTCAAGGTATTTATCCATCGAACCATAATCTTTTCTGATTTTCTTCAGAGCCAGATCCATGTAGGCTTCATCGGCATTGAGCAATGCTGTAAATGTTTCCTGCGCGTCCGAATTCAGACCGTTGGCCATTTTAGCAATTTTGGTTATATCCATACAGTCGTTACTCGATGTATAGTCTTTTAGTATGGTGCTTTCGGAAGCTCCCAGCGAAGCCAGGATCAATGCCGAAACATAGCCCGATCTGTCTTTGCCAAGTGAGCAGGTAATAAGCACCGGATAATTTTCTTTATTTAGTAATTGCTCCATAACCGAAGCATATTGGCTACTGTTCCCTTCAACAAATTGTAAATACATATCCTGAAGAAAAAGAATGGCATCGCCTTTCCGCATTCTGCCTTCCATTATGAGCCTGCTTATATGATCTTCATCAACTGCAGGAATTGGTATATTAACGACCTTTATTTTCTTGTAGAGTACGGGTGATTTTTGAATTTCATCCGTACCTCTCAGATCGATGATGGTTTTAATTCCCAGGTTGTTAAGCCGGATAGAATCCCATTCGCTTAATCTTGAAAGCTTGCCGCTTCGATATATTTTTCCCCATCGGGTAGTGAGGTTCCGGTTGTTGGTATAGCCTCCAAGGTCCCGAAGGTTTTGTATGCTGTCCATAACGACACCCCTTGAGCCTACAATCTGATATACTTTATCGTTGAATGAAAGCATAAAGTATTTTCTTGTCATATTGTCGTTGGTAATGTAGGTTGTTACCCCATCGTTGATGTTTACATTTCCAACAGGAGTGTTTATATTGAAATTATCTGGGTTGTCTGATACAAAAAGTTTTACATTCCCTTGCATCGGAGGATTGCTTTCCCATTTGATAACGTAATTACCGATATCATCACGTAAGCAAAGCGCCCGTATTTCGGGTGTATTTGAGGAGCAGGCTGTAAAAGCAGCTGTGCAGATAAATATGGATAAAATTTTTACTAACATCTTTTCCCTAGCTATAAGGCAAAGATAACAAAAAATCAAGCTCATAGTGCTGGGGTTAAAGATATTTAAGACTGTTGGGTATAGCTATGCGCAAATTCCCTCGAAATGTAATTGTTATAACTTTGGCATACCTCGGTCGACAGGTCTATTCCGCAGCCGATTATTTTACTCCAGGTCTCTTTGTCGAGTGTGTTTAAATCCTGATGTCGTATGTCATATTTAAGTAAGCCGTAGATGATTCCAGCATTGAAATTATCCCCGGCACCGATTGTGCTTACCGGCACGACTGGTTTCGAGTCAAAATGATGGCTGAAGCGGTCCGTAAACAGATTGACTCCCTGAGGACCATGTGTGGTTATAAAATCATGGCAGTAGAACTTTATATGTTCTTCATAGATATGTGCTGATTCTGTTTTGCTGAACAGGTTGTGAAAGTCTTCGTCAGATCCACGAACAATATCGGCATACTCAAGATTGTCCAGAACGGTTGGTATAAGCCTGATGGCTTCGTGTGCATGTGCTTTGCGAAAGTTAGGATCATAATAGATAATCGCTTTTCTTTCTTTGGCATATTGCAGAAATTCGACCATACGTTCTCTTAGTACCGGATTGAGCGCATAGTAAGATCCGAAAACAAAAATATCATCTTCGTTGATGCGGGGTAGCGGCACGTCCAGACGTTGCTTAGGATAATCTTTGTAAAAGATATAGTTCGCATTGTTGTCATTATCAAGAAAGGCCAAGGAAACCGGACTTTTACCATCGGGAAACCGGTCTACATAATCGGTGGAAATCTTGTTTTCTTTCAGAAAATCAGCAATAATGTCTCCTACATGATCATTCCCAATTTCGCTGATGAATGAAATAGGTATATCCAGACGGCTAAGAGAGATCAACCCATTAAATACAGAACCACCGGGAACGGCTTTGTAGGGTTGATTTTCTTTGAAAATAATATCGAGGATGGTTTCTCCGATTCCAATTACCTTTCTCATAGTGTTACTATATGGATCTGAATACTATTCTTTCAGACTCTGCTCGCGGGATTTAGATCCCAGATACCCTCCATGGTGACGCTTGGCATAGTCCTTGTTGCTGAAATTGATTCTTTTCATTGTATTCACAACCAGAATATCGCCTATAACCGTCATTACCGTAGTTGAAGTTGTGGGTGTAAGTCCCAGAGGACAAACTTCCTTAGGTGCCCCTGTTGGCAGGCAGATGGAGGCTTCTTTCCCAAGAGGACTGTCCGGATCGCTTGTAATAACAATAAATTTCATGTCCGGAGCCAGACCAAGGGTAAGTCTCGTAAGTTCAATCAATTCTCTTGTCTTTCCCGAATTGGATATAAGCAACATAATGTCATTGTCGCGAACAATTCCCAAATCGCCGTGCTGAGCCTCACTTGGATGCAAAAAGAAAGCTGGTGTTCCTGTTGAACTGAAAGTTGTTGCCAAATTGGAGGCGATTTGTCCGGCTTTACCCATTCCGCTGGTTATCAGCTTTCCATTCCGGTTATGTACATACTCCACAATCAGTGTTACAGCTTCATTATATTCGGCTACCACCGGGATGTTAAGCACTGCTTCTGCTTCCTGTCTCAGGATAGACGAAATATCTTCAATTACCATAGTTACTTTCTTATTTTTTACAATATTACCAAAATCAATCGATTTGCAAAAGTATTTATTTTAATTTTGCCTGCTATTATAAAGTGAAGAAAAAATATGAATTACTTGTCTCATGTCCTTTCCAATGGTCTCCGGATCGTCCATCTTCCCGTAGAATCTCCAGTTTCGTATTGTGGCCTTGCCATCAATGCCGGTACAAGGGATGAAAGTGCCGACGAGTTTGGAATGGCCCATTTTGTTGAACATATGCTTTTTAAAGGTACGCTTAAGCGTAAATCCTGGCATATTTTAAACCGGATGGAGAATGTGGGAGGAGAGCTGAATGCTTACACAACGAAGGAGGAGACCTTTGTGTATTCTGTTTTTATGGAAGAGCATTACAGCAGGGCGTTCGAACTTATAACCGATCTTATCCAGCATTCACAATTCCCTAAACAAGAAATAGAGAAGGAGGTAGATGTAATTTTGGATGAAATTAATTCATATAAGGATAATCCGTCTGAATTGATTTTTGATGAGTTTGAGAATCTTTTGTTCGAGAACCATGCCTTGGGGCATAACATACTTGGAGACGAAGCATCTCTGACTCGTTTTACCTCTGAAACCGGACGTTCCTTTGTGGAACGCTTTTATACGGCAGATTCAATGGTGTTTTTCTCAATGGGCAGGACAAAGTTTTCACGTATCGTTAAAATGGCCGAAGAGGAGCTGGGTAAGCTTACTCATCTTTCTTCCGAGAAAAAAAGAATTGCTCCTCAATCGTATCTGCCGGTAAGCAGGCAAATTCATAAAGATACCTATCAGGCACATGTATTAATGGGGGGGAGATCGTACAGTATGTACGACGACCGCCGTACAATCTTGTTTCTGCTAAACAATCTGTTGGGCGGACCGGGAATGAACAGCCGTCTTAATGTGGTGCTGAGGGAAAAGCATGGGTTGGTTTACAATGTTGAATCAAATGTGACCACTTATACCGACACTGGCCTGTATAACATCTATTTTGGGACCGACCCCAAAAATATGGAGAAGAGTATCCGGCTGGTAAACCAGGAAATTCAGCGTTTACGCAATAACAAACTGACTACATCCCAACTTGCTTCGGCTAAGAAGCAGCTGGTGGGACAATTAGGCGTTTCCAGTGATAATAAGGAGGGCACCTTCCTGGGACTTGGGAAAAGTTTTCTTCATTACAACCGATACGACACCTTGCCTGAAGTATTCCAACGGATTGATAAGATTACTGCAGAACAGATGCTGGCAGTAGCCAATGAGGTATTTGATCCGGCCCAGTCGTTCAGCCTTATATATGCTCCCAAAAGTTAAATGTTGGAATAATTGGCATTTAATCGAACGAAAGATAGGGGGTAAGTCTGGACTTGTCGGCTTCTGTAAATTCTTCCAACAACAGTAAATTATCCCAGCCGGATAGCTTCCCGATTTTCTTTCGTAAGCGGACTAATACTTTTGCTTGCCGGTAATCAATATAGGGATGCTTGCGTATCGAGTCTTCCGGGAGTTGATTCACCAACAGTTGTTTAAGTGTATTTTCGTTAACAGTAAACCACTCTTTCAGGGTGTCAAACTTTTCTTCGTCAATGCCATATACTTCTTTAAGCTGTGCTACGGAGTAAAATCCTCCCAGTAAGTTACGAAACTTTACTATACGCGTTGCGTAGGTACTGCCTATGCCTGGAATGCATTTAAGCTCACTTGTGTCTGCCTTGTTTAAATCGACAACTGTGCCCAAGGGATATTTCTGCTGCTTATTTTCATATTTTCCCGGTTTGTCAGCCACATAAGATTTATACTGTTTCGGATAACGGAACTGCGGGGTTGAATTTGGGGAATCTGCCGCTTTCTTTGGATCAGTTAGGTCTGGTTTGTCCTGCTGCTTGCTTGTTTCATAGCTCATCGGCTGCTTCGAATAGGGCGGCTCTTCGATTTCGGTCCGGGGGCTGTCTGTAAAGATCAGCAACCCCAGTGATACGGAGAGCAACCCCACTAAAATAAGCAAGGCTCTCCTTTCTCCTTTAGAAAAATACAAATAGTCTTTCCACATATAAAGTAAATAGATAGGTTTTGATTATTGAATAAAAGGATCCACTATCCCATCAGCCATTGAATGATTCCCAGTTCATTCAGGAAAATCATTCCAATGGCAATCGGGGCAATGTATTTCATAAAAAATGCATACGTATTGAAGAAATAAAAAGGAACTGTGCCTTTGTTGGTTAATTCTTCCTTCAAAATTTTCCTGTCCACCCTATTTCCTAGATAGATACAAATAAGCATCCCTCCAAAAGGTAGCATTATTTTCGCAGTTAAATAATCCAGTAAATCGAAAAAGGTAAGTCCGAATAAAGTATATTCTTTCCAGATGCCGATCGACAATGAGCTAAGAATCCCTAACACCATTACGCCTCCGGACACAAACCATGCAGCCTTTGTCCGTGTTATCTGGTACTCTTCGTGAACATAGGCAGTGGCCACTTCATGAAGTGATATCGTTGAGGTTAGGGCTGCCAAGGCAAGAAGTAAGAAGAAAACAAGCGACCAGATTGCTCCCATGGGAAGCTGCTGGAATACATTTGGCAAGGTGATGAAAACAAGTTCCGGACCGGCAGTCGGGGCAATCCCAAAGCTAAATACGGCGGGAAAAATCATAACACCAGCCATTACAGCCACCAGAGTGTCCAGAATGGTTACCTGTAAAGCAGTAATCTGCATTTTTGTATCTTTCGAAAAATAAGATGAATAGGTGATGAGACATCCCATTCCGATGCTTAGAGAGAAGAATGCCTGCCCCATTGCACTTAATACCACAGCCGAAGTTATCTTGCTGAAATCGGGCTTAAACAGGAAATAAAGACCTTCAGAAGCATTAGGTAACGTTACCGAACGGATGCATAAAGCTAGTAATATAAAGAAAAGCATTGGCATCATTACTTTGGATGTCCGTTCAATACCCTCCTTAACTCCGGACACAACAATGAAATGTGTGAGTCCGATAAAAGCAACGGTCCAAAAGATTGGTCGGAAAATTCCGGTACTGAACAGCTTGAAGTCCTGGGCAAATGCTTCCGGAGCCTTATCACTTAATGATCCTGTAACAGCCTGCAGCATATATTCTAAAGTCCATCCAGCCACGACCGAATAAAAACCAAGAATCAGAAACGAAGCCAGCACACCGTTGTATCCGATTAACGACCATTTGGTACCGGGAGCCAGCACCTTAAATGCCCCGGCTGCATTTTTTCTTGTATATCGGCCAATAAAGAACTCAGAAAGCATAACCGGTAATCCGAGTAAAATGATACAAAGAATATAGACAGCAAGAAATGCGGCACCTCCGTTTTGTCCCAGCATGTAGGGGAAACGCCATATATTTCCTAAACCTACGGCACAACCAACGGTCGCCATTAAAACGCCTAATTTACTTCCAAAAGTAGCTCTGTTTTGTTGGGTCATATCAATGATAGGTCTTATTAATGTTGAATTACTCCGTCAATCAGATGAATCACCCGATCCGTATTGGCTGCCAGCTGCTCATCGTGAGTAACGATCACAAATGTTTGATTAAATTCTTTTCTCAGTTCAAAGAACAGCTGATGCAGCTCCTCCTTGTTGTGCGAATCCAAGCTTCCTGAAGGTTCATCAGCCAGGATCACTGACGGATGATTGATTAACGCCCTTGCTACGGCAACCCGTTGCTTTTCGCCTCCGGAGAGTTCGGCTGGCTTATGTGTCATCCGATCCGAAAGCTTAAGAAAATCGAGCATCTCTTTGGCCTTTTTCTCTGCATCACCGGCTTTTACCTTTCCAATAAGTGCCGGGATCATTACATTTTCGAGTGCAGTAAACTCGGGTAGCAACTGGTGAAACTGAAAAACAAAACCAATGTTCCGGTTTCGGAAAGCAGCCAACTCCTTTTCTTTCAGTTTGCTGGTCTCTACGCCATTAATGGTCAGTTTCCCCGAGTCGGGAGAATCCAATGTCCCGATAATCTGCAGTAAGGTAGTCTTCCCCGCACCGCTTGGACCTACAATGGAAACGATTTCCCCTGGTTTTATAGAAAGATCGATCCCCTTTAGAACTGTAAGGGGACCGAAGCTCTTAAATATCTGCTCTGTTTGTATCATAGTCTATATAAGCTACCCAATTGAAGCCTCTTATTCCTTTTTAGATTACAAAAGTAAGCATAAATCCAAATAAATCTGTTACATGGATGCTATTATATTCTGTACATTATCATTTGTATATTATGCTTAATACTTTGCAGTTACAGTATCTCTTTTCGTAATACATTGCCCGCAGTGTCCAGTACTTCAAGCGAAAGCTCACTCCCTTTTTTGCGGAGAATCATAACAGTTCCGGTGGAAGCATTATTACCTCCGCCTACCACTACCGGGAAATTATTGTCGGCCGCACCTTTGGGATACCATGCAAAACGATGCATATGCGCATTGATGGCCACGTTGAATGGAGCTTTGGTCAATGCTTTTCCCCATAATTCAAGACATGGGTTAAAGCGCTCTTCTTTCATTCCATAAATTGGTATATGATGAATCAAGACCCTTTTAGCAGCACTTCGGAATGCCTTACCCGCCAATTCGGTCTGTAGAAACGCCGCCTGGTCTTTTCTAAGTTCGTCAAAATTGTTCAGATTGTAATAAACCGATGTTGAATCTGGCTTATCTTCTCCGCAATCCAGCATTACGAAACGGGTATCCCCCCAGTTGAATGCCCCATAAGTACGGTCACCCACATAGTCAAACAGGTTACGCAGCTGAATGGAGTATGCATTCCGGATTTCGTGATTGCCGCGGAGGAAAAAAACCGGCAACCTGTCGGCTTTAACCTTTCTGTTTATATAGGAGATAAAATCTACAGCCTGTGCTTCATTCTTCGGATCGTCAATGCAGTCGCCGTTAAAGAATACAAAGTCGTAATCAATATCCTTCACCACATTACTCAACTTATCCATTAGATCTTTGTTTTTATGAAGGTCATTAAAGATAAGTGCCGTAAAATCACTTTCTGTATTTCGGGGAAGAGTGAACGATTGAATTTCGGAGTAAGCAGTTTCTCCAAATTCCTTTTTGTAAGCCTCGTATAAAGTAATTTCACGCGAGCAGACACGGTAATAATAGGTAATTCCAGGTTTCAAGTTATTTAGACGAATCTTGTGATGCTTATTATTTGCAATCACCTGTCCGTCAACAACAGTCTGCTGCGTCAACCCCAGCTTGGCGTCTGTTCCGTATTCCACCCAGCTGTGCGTAGGAACATTTGTCATCCACGATACAGTAATTCCATTAACGACCGGATTTTGCAGGAAAGGAGTTGTTCTCAAAATATCCGATGCTTTCGCAGGAAAACGGATGTCAACAAAAAGCGGAAGATGGTCTGATGCTACAGGCTCTGCAATTACCTGTCTATTCAGCACGGTACAACTCTTGCCATTATTAAGCTGATATATAAAGTCGATACATTCTTTGGGTTTATCCGATGGAAAGGTGAACTGTTTTGGATTATTCAACGTTGTGAAGTTTTTTCGCATGGCAGCCTGAACCTGCGAGTCGTATTCGGAATTCATGTCTCCAGCCAGAAAGACAGGCTTACGTATACCTTCCAGAGCCGTAACAAGTATTTCCACCGAGGCCTGCTGATCCTCTTCCGTAAGAGAAAAATGGGTGCAGCAAACCACATAATCGGAGAATTCAACCAACAGCAACGAGCGTTTTTCCTCTCTGCCGGGAAGTGGTACGCGTTTATAACTTACGGGCTTCTCTTTAGAAAGCATACCGATGCCATATTTTCCTCCCTGATAGTCGATTGATCCAGCATAAGTTGCATGCATCAAGGTACGTTGTGCCAATTCACCCAGACTATAAACACCATTATTACGCTGAGTTACACTGTCCAGTTCCTGTACAGCGACTACGTCTGGTGCTATACGGTTAATAACATCCGCTACCCGTTGGTAGTCGGTAATGTTGTCCATTCCTTTCCCATTTCGAACATTGTACGATAAGATCCGGATGGAATTATCTTCTTTAGGAAGTACGGACTGTGCCACGGATGTAAAACAAAAAGAAAGGAGCAGTAAAAGTGAAAGCAAATACGTTTTCATAATTTTAAAACTAAGATTAATACAGTATGTAAATTACTGCAAATATATGATAATCTTATCAATATAAGAGACGTATTCAGTTTGTAATATATATTTCAACTGTAACATCATTGTAATATGGTTGTAACACATGTTAAAATGCCTGTATATATCTTTGCCGCAGTTTAAAAAATATTTCATGGAAACATTCTATTTACTACTTGTTATCTTTCTTTTCATTTTGGCAATTTTTGATCTTTCAGTAGGCGTTAGTAACGATGCTGTGAACTTTCTTAATTCGGCTCTCGGATCAAAAGCTGCATCTTTCAAAACAATTATGATTATTGCTGCTGTAGGTATTTTTGCAGGAGCAACTCTTTCCAATGGAATGATGGAGGTTGCGAGGCACGGTATTTACCAACCTCAATATTTCTATTTCTCCGAAATCATGTGTATTCTGGTGGCGGTAATGCTTACAGATGTGGTGTTGCTGGACATTTTCAATTCGCTGGGAATGCCAACCTCAACTACCGTTTCACTGGTTTTCGAATTATTGGGAGGAACAGTGGCATTGGCACTAATTAAAATCATCAATACGGAAGGTGCTTTACAGTTCGGCGACTTGCTCAATACAGACAAAGCTCTGACAGTTATCCTGGCTATCTTTGTTTCCGTAGCTATTGCCTTTTTCTTTGGAACTTTGGTGCAATATCTTTCCCGTATGTTGTTTACCTTCAATTATAAACCAAGAATGAAATATTTCGTGGCAGTTTTTGGCGGTATTGCTACCACATCTATCATCTATTTCATGCTTATCAAGGGATTGAAGGATACTACTTTTATGAGTGGCGAAGTGTTGGCATGGGTAGATCAAAATACAAGTAAAATAGTATGGGGATGCTTTATCTCCTCAACGTTTATCATGCAAATCTTACACTGGTGTAAGGTTAATGTGTTTAAAATAGTTGTTCTGCTGGGAACCTTTGCCTTGGCTTTGGCATTTGCCGGAAACGACCTTGTGAATTTTATCGGGGTGCCATTGGCCGGCTACGCAGCATATCTTGACTATATTTCCTATGGAGGAACCGTTTCTCCCGATGGATTGCTTATGACCTCACTGCTCGGTCCGGCAAAAACTCCGTGGTATTTCCTGATCGCTTCGGGATTGGTAATGGTTATTGCACTGTTTACCTCCAAAAAAGCACATAATGTGGTTAAAACATCGTTGGACCTGTCTCGTCAGAGTGATGGAGATGAAGCTTTTGGTACCTCCCCGGTGGCCAGAGTATTGGTCCGCACCTGTAGTAATATGTCTTCTTCCATACTCAGCGTAGTTCCTGAATCTGTAAAACAGTGGACCGACAAACGTTTTAATCAAGACGAGATAATCCTTGAAAAGGGAGCTTCGTTCGATTTAATCAGAGCTTCTGTCAATTTGGTTTTAGCCGGACTTCTTATTGCCTTGGGAACTTCTCTTAAATTACCTTTGTCTACCACCTACGTAACTTTTATGGTTGCAATGGGTAGTTCGCTTGCCGACCGTGCATGGGGGCGCGAAAGTGCTGTATATCGCATCACCGGAGTGCTTTCAGTTATCGGAGGTTGGTTTATTACCGCCGGTGCAGCATTCCTAATCTGCTTTATTGTGGCAACTATCATCTATTTTGGAGGTACAGCTGCGATACTTGCAATGGTAGGTCTGGCTATCTTCTCTTTAGTTAGAAGCAACATAACCTTCAATAAGAAAGCAAAGAAGGAAACGGTAAGTCCTACTGTAAAGAAACTGATGGTTACGGAAGACAGTGACGTTGCTTTGGATCTGTTCCGCGAACATACACGCAATGAACTTGAATCGGTACTTGCCTTTGCCGGCGAAAAGTTTGATAAATCGGTTCACGGTTTTATGAATGAAAACTTGCGCGACCTACGTAAGGTACTGGCTGCTATTGAAGAACAGAAGTTCCACCTCCGTCAGGTAAAGCGAATCGGTACGCTGGGCGTTACACAATTGGATAGAGCCATTGCGGTAGAGAAAGGACTCTATTATTACCAGGGTAACGATTTTGCAAGCGAGATTGTGTTTAGTCTACGTCGTATGACCGAGCCTTGTAAGGATCACATCGACAATAACTTCAAGCCATTGAGTGATGCACAGAAAGATGAATTCGGCAAAATGGCCGATGAGGTGATTACATTCATCTCCCGTTGTATGCTTGAAATTAAACGAAACGACTATACAGCATTTGATCAGATTGTAGAAAAAGCTGTATCCATTTCAAATGCACTTACTCAGCTTAAAAAGAATGAACTGAAACGTATCCAGGGGCAGTCGGGCAGTACCAAGGTGAGTATGGTATACCTCAATATGATTCAGGAAACTCAAAACGTAGTATCCTTCACCTCAAACCTGATTAAGGTGAGCCGGAAGTTCCAGATGGAATAATTCTCCCGGCTTTACATTATAGAATTATTCTGAAACGAAGGAATCTCTCAAAACGAGAATTCCTTCGTTTCCTGTATTAAAGAGGAGGTCTATTATGCTGAGGTTGGGCAGGAAGCCATGCTTATCCTGGAAAACCTGGTAATAGGGTTTTAACAGAAAAGAAGGATCGGCTATATCCTGCTTCGGACTTATCCATCTGAAGTCGTTTTCCACATCCGCTTCAAAAGATGTGGTATATTGTATCTGAGGCTGGATATCCAGCAGTTGACAGATCAGCATCCGAAGTTCTTCATTAAAGTCGAACAAAAACTCATATTTCTTTTCATAAAACGGAGCAAAATCGTCTTCGTAATACTCAAAGAAAGGGGTCGAATTATAGGCTGAGACAATGGCGTTCCAATGCAGGTGACGCCAATTTCCATGATCGGAAATACGGATGTCTTTAGTCAGACATTTAAGCGTATCCGGCTTTACAATGGGGACGGAGAGGGGAAGCGGACCGTTTGCTCCGGCTATGATACACCGGTTCCGGTAGCTTTGCTTCAGGTAATTCTCGGATGTTTCTATTCGTACCTCCGGAAAATGGAACATTTTGCTGTATTGTTGTACCGGACCCAGATAGGCCGTCGAAATATAGGCTGGCTTCATTAATCAATTGTTTTAAACATGCGTTCGGGGTCGTTGCTTTTCCAGCAGAACCAAACGTTACCAAGGATAAGATTGTCTGGTATAAAACCCAGATGACGCGAATCCACGGCATACTTTGCATGATCGGAAAGCACCCAGTAATAATCGTGTTTGAAGTAGAAGAAGTTGGTTTCCCTTCCATCCAGGAAGAGTTTATTATCCCGGAATACCGCTTTGCCATTGGTTTCATGAAGCAAAATTTCACGGCATGCCTTGAGAGAGGTTTCATTAATCCGGTATGCTATCCCTTTCTTAGGTACGATGATGCTGTATTCTTCGGCAGGTTCCTGAACAAAATGCTTGTTGGCACCATCGGGCAGCTCCTCCCTCAGTTTATACTCTTCGAGGGCTGTAATTGTGAATGTAAAACCGAAAGTCTCACTTTTCCATTCCCGTAAAGGGATTGCCAGCTTATTGGCCAGACTTCGGATAATACCTTCCAGCTCCTTACTCACAAAATAGGTAGCCATGGTGGTAGGTGCTTTGGGCAGCTGCTTTCCATTTATCAGAAAGAGATTCTCTTCAACTGTTACCGTATCGCCCGGCATACCGATAAGGCGGCTTACAAATAACGGAGCAGCAACCGAATCCCGGCGGAGGGGACTTTTAAAAAGAATAACCCGGTTTCTGCCGGGATTAGCTTCTGTAGGGAGTTTGTTTACCAATACATAATCACCCGAAAGGATGGCCTGCTCCATGGCATTGGTCGAAATACGCAGAGACTCGATACAGAACCGGCGTATCCCTAAAACAACAGCGAGGAGAAGCAAAGCTCCTCCTCCTATTTTTGCAATCGTTATTCCAATCCGTTTACCGTTCATATAAATTAATCTGCGTGAACCATACGGAACATCCGGTTCCAGCGGATGCCGCCATCAAACAAACTCCTGTCCTTGTCAAGCGAAAGCCAGATCAGAATAGGTTTTCCAACAATATGATCCTCCGGAACGAAACCCCACGAACGGGAGTCGGCCGATTTGTGGCGGTTATCGCCCATCATAAAGTAATAGTCGTATTTAAACGTATAGGTTGTGGCCGGTTTTCCGTTAATCAGAACCTGGTTCCCGTTTACTTCCAGCGTATTGTTTTCGTAATTCTTAATGCAACGGCTGTAAATAGCCAGGTTGCGTTCATTAAGTTCGATGGTAGCTCCTTTATTCGGAATCCAGATCGGCCCGTAGTTGTCGCGTGTCCATCCAGTTTTATAACCGGCTGGATAGTACACATCACCGCCCAATGCATCAGGCTCCACCACAACCTTCTCAACAAATCCCAGCTTTTTAGCAATGGCAAGGGCCTTCTTGGTAAGAGGCAAATGATAAACCGGGTTGTATTGTCCGTTTTCTTTTGGAACGAATCCCAGAAATGAGAGCAAACCTTGAGAATTACCACTGTCATTGGCCAACATCCGGTCTTCTTTGCTCACTTGCATCAATCGGAATTGCTCTTCGGTAATGGGAGTACCGTTGGTCTGAACAAAATAATTGAGCTGCATATCTTCGGGTTCTAACGCCTTTTCACCGTCAATGTAAACCACATTGTTCCGTACTTCCAGGCTGTCGCCGGGCATACCGATACAACGTTTTACATAGTTCTCTCTTTTGTCGACCGGACGATAAATCACTTCTCCAAAATATTCCTTATCCAACAAGATCCTCTCGCGGCCGTACATCTCCAGCAGAGTGTAGTAATCGGGGTTCTGTTGTTTGATAGCCACCGTATCACCTGCAGGAAAATTGAATACAACGATGTCGTTCCGCTTTACCACTCCGGTACCTTTCACCCGTTTGTAACCCCATTCGGGCCAGTCCAGGTACGACTTGCAGTTCAGTATCGGGAAGGTATTCTGCACCAGAGGGAAGGAGAGGGGTGTATTAGGTACACGAGGTCCGTAGCTCAGTTTGCTTACAAACAGGTAATCACCCACTAATAAAGACTTCTCAAGCGAAGAGGTGGGAATCTGGTAGTTCTGGAAAACAAACAGGTTAATGAAGTATACCGCGATGAGGGCAAACAAAATGTCGTCCACCCATTCCACTACCGAACGCAGTGTCTTGTTCTCGGTTTTTTTCCAGGCACCCCAGGGAATGTATTTGGTCAGAAAAATATCTGCCAGCACCACAAGTCCCACTAAAAGCCAGAGGTTTTCCATCCAGATGGCAAATAAAATGTACAAGGCAGCCCATATGCCGAACTTGATCCATTGTTTTTTTGCAAATGTTTTCATTTGATATGTTTCAGATTAAAATTTAAAGAGATCCTTCATTCCCAGAAAACCCTTTTTTCCTGCGGTGAATTCGGCTGCAACCACTGCACCAAGGGCAAAACCCGCACGGCTTTTGGCATCATGCTTGATACTTATGTAATCTGCTTCAGAGTCGTAAATAATTTCATGAATACCCGGAACTTCCCCTTCGCGAATGGCATGGATGGCCAGGTCGGTCGGCTTTTCTTCCGTCTCCAGTACCCAACGTTCTTTGCGATCCACCTGCTCCAGGATACCTTCCGCCAGCGTGATGGCTGTGCCGCTGGGGGCATCCAGTTTGTGGATATGATGTGTTTCCGTCATTCGTACGTTGTACGAGGGAAAGTTATTCATTATTCTGGCCAGGTAACTGTTTACAGCAAAAAAGATGTTTACGCCTATGCTGTAGTTGGATGCGTAAAAGAAAGTTTTTCCCTCTTTCTCGCATTTTTCTTTTACCTCGTCCATCCGGTCCAACCACCCGGTTGTACCCGAAACCACCGGAACGTTGGCTTCAAAACATTTCATATAATTGCTCAAAGCTGTAGACGGAACAGTGAACTCTATAGCCACATCGGCACTTTTGAATGCAGCTGAGTTGAAATCTTCCGGATTAGAGACATCGATAACCGAAACAATCTCGTGTCCTCTTTCCAATGCAATCTTTTCGATGGTTTTTCCCATCTTTCCGTAACCGATAAGCGCTATCTTCATGATTTATATATTGTAAAATAATACGTTGGTTGAATAAGTTAACCTTTTGACTGCAAATATAAAGAAAATCAATTAGATTTGTGTTGTTAATCTTAACCTTTGAGAAAATGGAACAATTATTACATTATGTATGGATTTTTAAACTTTATCAGCCCCACTTAACCACTACCACCGGAGAGCAGGTGACCGTAATAGACGCCGGTATCCGGAACAGCAACGCAGGTCCCGACTTCTTTAATGCCAAAATCAAGATAGGAGCTACCCTTTGGGCGGGAAGCATCGAAATACATACCCGGTCGTCCGACTGGAAAACCCATAAACATCATACCGATAAAGCCTACGATTCTGTTATCCTGCACGTGGTAACCGATGCCGATACCGAGGTTTATCGTACCAATGGGGTCGTTATTCCTCAGTTGGAGATAACCTACCCGGATAATATTGAAGCAAGACTCGAATACCTCCTGCGGAAAGACATCGCTATCCCTTGTCTTGCCCGCTTGCCGGAAATAGAACCCCTGCACATCACTTCGTGGATGGAGGCCTTGCTGAGTGAGCGGCTGGAACGGAAAATGCAGGATATTCTTAAGCTGCTGGAGTTTTATAAACAGGATTGGAACGAGGTTTTTTACATTCTGCTCTCACGCAATTTCGGGTTTGGGGTAAACAGCGATGCCTTCGAACGTCTGGCCCGTAGCCTGCCGTTCCGGATCATCCGTAAACAGCGCATCAGCATTACACAGGTTGAGTCACTGTTGTTCGGACAAGCCGGTATGCTGGAAGAGACCGATATCGATTGCTACCATTACAAACTGCTTCGACGCGAATATCAGTTTCTGAGGCACAAATACCAACTCACCCCACTGGACGAAAGCTTGTTTAAGAACCTGCGTATCCGTCCCAATTACTTCCCCCATCTTAAGCTGGCCCAACTTGCAGCCATTTGGATGCAGCACGATACCCTGTTTTCGGTGATGCTGGAGGCCGGTACTCCCCGCGAACTTAAAAACTGCTTCCGTGTACTGCCGTCCGATTATTGGGAAACCCACTATCATTTCCGGCATGTATCGCCCAGACAAGAGAAGCCGTTGGGCGAGAATGCCCTTAACATCGTACTCATCAATACTGTAGTGCCTCTGTTCTTCGCCTACGGAGTGGTGAACAACCGCCCCGAATACAACGAAAGGGCACTTCGGCTGCTGGAAAGCATTCCGGCGGAGCGAAACCATATCGTATCCGCCTTTGCAACAGCGGGCATACGGGTAAATAACGCCTGCGACAGTCAGGCACTCATCCAGCTAAAGCGGTGCTATTGTGAAGCAAAAAAGTGTATGTATTGCCGCATCGGATTCCGGTTGTTAAAGCAATTATAGGCTAATCGCAGCTTTTCAGCTAAAGCGATTTGATTAAAAGGTGTTTAAATGCTTTATCTGTCGGCATATCTTTGTACTTTTGTCCCATTGCATAAAAGACTGAGTCAATGAACCCACAATTTATTAGAAATAGCATTCTTGCACTGATTGGCATTTTTTTGCTCGTGGTAATGTATTCGTGTGCGAATATGGCATCACCCAACGGTGGTCCGTACGACGAGAAGCCGCCCCGTTTCATCGCCAGCACTCCTTTGCCTAATCAAACCAATTTCAAAGGCAATAAAGTCGAAATAGAATTCGACGAACTTATCCAGATAGAGAATCCGATGGAGAATGTGATTGTAACACCTCCGCAACGTATGTTGCCGGTTATACAGGCCAGGGGACGGAAAGCTGTGGTAGAACTTAAAGATACGCTCAAGCCTAATACCACCTATACAATCGACTTTACCAATTCCATTGCCGACAATAATGAGAAAAATGTATTCGAGAATTTCTCGTTTGCATTCTCAACGGGTAATGTGATAGATTCGCTTGAGGTTTCAGGAACCCTTCTGAATGCAGAAAATCTGGAGCCGATGCCGGGTATAACCATCGGTTTACATAGCAACCAGGCCGACTCCGCTTTCAGAAAACTCCCCTTCGAACGTATCTCGCGTACCAACGATAAGGGCAAATTCACGATCCGCAATATAGCTAACGGAAGCTATCATATATTCGGGTTGAACGATATAAACCGCGATTACAGATTTGATCAGCCGGGAGAGGAGATGGCCTTTGCCGATTCACTCTATACTCCCACGTTCCAGTTTACCTCGCGCAATGATACCGTTTGGAAAGATTCGGTCACGGTAGATTCCATCAAGGTAGTAAACTACACCCGCTTTATGCCCGACGATGTATTATTGCTTCTGTCTAAGGAAAAATTCGAAAGACAATACCTCACTAAATCGGAACGGACTCAAGACAATCGGTTTACCATACGCTTCAATGCCCAAATCGATTCTATACCCGCGCCAAGGCTGCTGCAAGCCGAGGCAGTGCAGGATAAATGGTATGTAGCCCAAAAGGCAGAAGAAAACAAGGCAGTACATTATTGGCTTACTGATTCGCTTCTGTGGAAGCAGGATACCATCCGTGTAGCCCTGGATTATCTCAAGAGCGACTCCCTCAATGTGCTGAGACCGCAGACCGATACCTTGCAGATGGTGTTGCGTAAACGACCGGAAGTAAAGAAAAAAAGAAAGAAGGGCGAACCAGAACCTATCGTATTTCTGGGTATGAATGTAGATGCTCCTTCCTCCATGGATGTGTTTGATACCGTTTCTGTGGTGTTTGACGAACCGGTGCTGAACATCAAGAAGGAGGCCTTCTATCTGGACCGGAAGGTAGACACCCTGTGGCAGGAGGTGGACTTTAATTTTATCCCCGACAGCACCAATGCGCTTGGTTTCTTTATAGACCGCGACTGGAAGTACGGCGAAACCTACCGTCTTGAGGCGGATTCGGCCACTATATACAGCCTGTACGGAAAGTGGAACAACGTATTATCCACCCAGTTTACCATAAAGAAGCAGGAAGATTACGGAAATCTTTATATTAACCTGCCGGGTGTAGACACCACCGCTTTTGTCCAATTGCTCAATGCAAGCGATCAGCCGGTGCGCAAAGCGCCGGTAAGGGAGGGTGGAGTACTGTTTATGGACCTGAAACCCGACAAGTATTATGCCCGAATCATTCTGGATTTAAACAATAACGACGAATGGGACCCGGGTAATTTTGCGGAAAAACGTCAGCCCGAACCGGTGTACTATTATCCCGGATTCTTTACGGTGATGCAAAATTTTGATGTGGAGGAAACCTGGGATGTAACAGCTACACCTCTGATCAGGCAGAAACCGCTTGAAATAACCAAGAACAAGCCCAAGGAGGCTACTAAAAAGAAGAGAGATTACAAAAATGAAGGAAGACAATCGTCATCAGGAAACAATTCAATGCCCGGTATGCCTTTCTAACGCATTCCTTTGGCTTCTCATAACCCTTCTTGCACTTCCCCTGGCAGGTGCTAAGGGACAGTGTGTAATGGAAAACAATGCCTTTCTTCCGGGCGAACGCCTGCAGATGGATGTGTATTTTAAGTGGGGACTTATTATGCCTAAAGCAGGCAACGTGGAGCTGTTGATCGATAACGCCGTCAACGGCACCAAAAACGGTAACGGCCAGAACGGAGCAGCCTATCGTTACCGGCTGCTTTTTAAAACCACCTCCATGTTCGACCATATCTTCAAAATGCGCGATACCATCGACTGCCACTATTCGAAGGAGATGCAACTTTTACGTAGTGAGAAACGCGTAAACGAAGGAGGCAAATACCTGGTGGACGACCTCAAATTCACTTACAACGAAGGACTTACCCGGGTACGTTCCCATCGCTATAACCTGGAGAAGACTAAAATAGATACTGTCCTTGTGAGCGAAGGTTGTATGACCGATATGCTGGGTGCCACACTCTTCCTCCGTACACACGATATTTCGGCTATGCGGGTGGGAGATGTGATTCCATTCCGTATTGCCGTTGGACGCGACCGTGTAAATGTGCGCTTCCGGTATGCGGGTCAGAGCATCGTAGAGCATGGCGACAATGTGAAGTTCAAGACGAAACGCTTCTATATGGATATCTTTGACGAAGCCTTTACGGAGACCAAAGAGGCCATCGAAGTGTGGGTGAGCGACGACGGAAATAAGATTCCCATTAAAATAAAGGCCAAACTTAAAATCGGATCGGCCGAAGTCAAGTTCCGGAGCATTTCGGGCAACCGCCATCCGCTGACCAGCCGGATTGTAATCCCTTCCAGATAACAAGACATAACGGCCTATAAAGTCAGCCTCAGCGTCATTTTAGTACAAAGAAAAAGGGCGGTCAAGCCGCCCTTTTTCTATCTATATTTTCCAGAAACTGTTAGTTGGATAACTTCCACTCTGCACCGTCTTTGGTATCTTTTATCTCAAATCCAAGCGCTGTGAGCTCGTTCCGTATCTTGTCGGACGTAGCCCAATCCTTGTTATCTTTGGCCTGTTTACGGATGGTGAGCAATAAATCCACCGCTTTTCCGAATGCTTCTGTATTGGCGCCGGCAGCTACCACCGCCAGATCCTGCATACCTAATATATCGAACAGAAACAGCTTGAATACGCTTTTCAGCTCTTCAATATCTGCGGCCGTAAGGGTCGCTTGTCCAGCCAGTACGGAATTGATGCTACGGGTGGCGTCAAACAAATGAGAAATCACAATCGGGCTGTTCAGGTCGTCGTTCATAGCATCGTAACACTTGGAGCGAATACCTTTTACATCGACAGACGAAACCTCAGAAGCCTTCAGCTTGTCCAGGTGGCTCCATGCCTCCATCAACCGCGACAACCCCTTTTCCGAAGCCTGCAAAGCCTCATTACTGAAGTCCACTGTACTGCGGTAATGAGCCATCAGGATAAAGAAGCGTATCGTCATCGGACTGTAAGCCTGTGCCAATGAAGCATGGCTGCCGGTAAAGAATTCATCCAACGTAATGAAATTACCCAGACTCTTACCCATCTTCTGTCCGTTAATGGTGATCATATTGTTGTGCATCCAGTAATGAACCGCCTCTTTTCCCTGCGAAGCCACAGCCTGCGCAATTTCGCATTCGTGGTGAGGAAAGATCAGGTCCATTCCGCCTCCGTGTATATCGAAACTCTCGCCCAGGTACTTCTTACCCATGGCAGTACATTCGCAATGCCATCCCGGGAAGCCATTGCTCCAGGGCGAAGGCCAGCGCATAATATGTTCCGGGGCCGCACACTTCCATAAGGCGAAGTCAACGCTATTGCGCTTCTCTTCCTGTCCGTCCAGAGCCCGGGTGGTATTTAACATATCCTCCACGTTGCGCCCCGACAGTTTGCCGTAATTATGCGATTTATTGTATTTTTCAACATCAAAGTAAACAGAACCTTCGCTTTCGTAAGCAAATCCGTTGTCGATAATCTTCTTCACCAGTTCGATCTGTTCGATGATATGCCCCGAGGCATGCGGTTCGATGCTTGGAGGAAGCACATTGAGGGCATCCATCGACTTGTGGTACCTGTTAAGGTAATATTGAACCACCTCCATCGGCTCAAGCTGTTCCAGTCTGGCCTTTTTGGCAATCTTGTCTTCTCCCGCGTCGGCATCATTTTCAAGGTGACCCACATCGGTAATATTGCGTACGTATCTTACTTTGTATCCCAGGTGCGACAGATAGCGGAACAACAAATCGAATGTAATGGCCGGCCGGGCATGACCCAAATGGGCATCGCCATACACTGTAGGTCCGCATACATACATTCCCACATGCGGTTCATGCAAAGGTACGAACTGTTCCTTTTTTCTCGTAAGCGTGTTGTAAATGCTTAATGGATGTTCCATAACTATATAAAACTTTATTGAGGTTACAAATATACATATTCCGGCTGATATACCTCTCTTTTTGATGCCCTCAAATAAACCTTCTGCGATAGAAAGAAATTATTCTGTATATTTGTAGTTTAAAACAATATAGACATGAAGCAGATTACACTTCTATTATTCTCTCTTCTTTTATTCTCGTGTGCAGAAAAAAAGACGTCCGAAAAGATGGTATCCGTAACCATAGAACCCCAGAGATACTTTGCCGAAAAGATTGCCGGCGATAAATATACAATCAACTGTGTGGTGCCTGCCGGTCAGAGCCCCGAAACTTACGATCCCACACCCCAGCAGATGATCAAAGTGGGTCAAAGCGTAGCTTACCTGAAGATCGGCTACATCGGTTTTGAAACGGCCTGGATGGACAATATCGTAAAGAATAATCCCAACCTGAAGGTGTTCGACCTGTCGGAAGGCATTGCCGTAATTGATAACCCGGATGCCGAAATGCACGAGGAGCACGATCACGAAGGCGAAGAACACGGACACGACCACGGTCATAAGCACACCGGAATCGATCCCCATACCTGGAGCTCGGTTGCCGGAGCCAAAGCAGTAGCCTGGAATACGCTGCAGGCGTTTATCGCCCTCGACAAGGAGAACACCAAGTTTTACTTCGACAACTACAACGCCTTATTGGCCGAAATCGAAAAGACCGAGGCAACCATCAATCAATTGCTGGAGGGACTTAGCAACCGGACCTTTATTATTTATCATCCGGCCTTAAGCTATTTTGCCGCCGAATACCAACTTACACAGCTATGCATTGAAATGGACGGTAAAGAACCCAGTCCCGCTCAGTTGAAAGAACTGGTAGACACCGCCCGTGCCAACAATACCCGTGTTGTATTTATCCAACAGGAATTTGATCAGAAGAATGCAGAACTTATTGCCCGCGAAACCGGTTGTAAGCTTGTGCGAATCAATCCGCTATCCTATAACTGGCACGAAGAGATGATTCTGATTGCCCAATCTTTAAAAGATGCAGAAGCTAATTGAGATAAAAGATGTAACGGCCGGATACGGCAACAAGACCGTATTGAAAGATGTGTCGCTGGATGTACTTGAAGGCGACTTTCTGGGCATAATCGGTCCCAACGGAGGTGGTAAAACAACGCTGCTTAAGGTTATCCTTGGTCTGCTGCAACCCAATTCCGGAACTATCCGGTTTTATCAGGACGGCAAACAGGTACCTTTTCTGCGAATCGGATACCTGCCTCAGTTAAACAATATCGACAAGAAATTCCCCATTACCGTAAGAGATGTGATATCCTCCGGACTGGCGTCCGAAAAGCGATGGATTCGCGGATTTAACGACCAGCAGCATAGGCGGATTGACGAAGTAGTGGCGCAGATGGGCCTGGAAGAGCTTGTAAAACGCCCCATCGGCGAACTTTCAGGCGGACAACTTCAGCGGGTATTGCTGGGGCGCTCTATCGTGTCTGATCCGCAGGTGCTCATTCTGGATGAACCTAATTCGTATGTCGACAAGCGGTTCGAGTCACACTTTTACCGGTTACTCGACGAAATAAACAAACGGAGTGCCATCGTACTGGTTTCGCACGATATCGGCACCGTGCTTTCTATGGTGAAGAACATTGCTTGTGTGAACGAAACCGCCCACTACCATGCCGGATCCGATATCTCAGAAAATTGGCTGAACGAGAAGTATGCATGTCCCATCGAATTGATAGGCCATGGAAACCTGCCCCACCGGGTATTGAAAAAGCACGACGACGAAACATGTACCCACTCGCACTCATAGGACTGCCCGAAATAGGCTACATTATCGCCATTGCAAGTGTTATCTTCGGGGTAACCGCCGTATTGCAGAACCCTTTTATCAGTAAAGGACAGAAAGGATTGTGGATTCTCACCATCCTTGCCCTTAACTGGATAGGGCTGTTATGGTATTACTACGTTTTTTACTTCAAGGATAAGCAATAAACGGCAAAATGATCTGTCATCTATCATTTTCACCCTCAAATCCCTTTATTGAAGCGGGTTTTGGAAATGACAGATGGCTGTGACAGATCCATTTCATCTGTCATCTGTCATGTTTTTTTCATTCCTATAGGATTGGAAAACAGTTCCTATATCTTTGAGAAACAATTCATATATCTTTGGAAAATTGTTCTTATATCTTTGAACAGCGAAAGTCATAATAAATCATCCAAAATGTATATACATTTTAGATAAAAAGTACCGATAAATGAGAAGAAATGTACCGACAAAACTTTCCTTAAGTATAATTTATTTTTCCCTTAAGTAAAGTTTTTTTTATACTTAAGGGAAGTTTTTTTTTCATTTAAGAGAAGGGAAGACGAGTAAACCATGGAATGAAAACAACTAATCTATGCCTTGAACGGAGCTAATTACTTAGATGAAATCCTTTATTGATGTAAGACAAAATGAGAAGTCTCCCTATTTTATTTATTCTTGAAAAATAGTCTATCTTTGTAGTTATTGTAATTTTAAGATACAAGGTTGATAATTAAAAGATGATTCAATGAATACTGCAGCACACAACAAAATAGTATCCTTTATCTGGTCAATTGCAGACGATTGTCTGCGTGATGTATTTGTACGTGGTAAGTACCGGGATGTAATTTTGCCAATGTTTGTACTCCGAAGATTGGACGCATCTGCCGATATTCTGGCTTTGGAGAACCAGAGCGATGGATTGATTCGTGAAATTCTAAATATGAACTAAAATGAACGAATCCAACCGTATCGAATTGAAACGTGAACTAAACGACGGCCTCGAAAAAGAGATTGTAGCTTTTCTGAACAGCCGCGAAGGAGGTATACTGTATCTGGGCGTCGACGATAACGGACGTGCCATTGGTGTGCCCCAACCGGACGAGGTACAACTTAAAATAAAGGACCGTTTAAAAAACAATATACTGCCCTCTTGTATGGGCTTGTTCGATATAGTACAAGAAGTAAAAGAGGGTTACCAGATCTTAAAGATAACAATCCTTTCCGGACCCGAAAAGCCTTACTATCTACGCAAGCAAGGCATGTCCGAAAAGGGATGTTACCTGCGGGTAGGCTCGGCTGCCGAACCTATGTCTAACCGGATGATCGAAGATCTGTTTGCTAAACGTACCCGGAGTTCACTACGTAAAATCAAATCGCCCCGCCAGGACCTTACCTTCGAGCAGCTTAAGATTTATTACAATGAATCCGGACATACGTTGACTGAGCGGTTTGCAGCCAATCTCGAACTGCTAACCGAAGCACGAGAATACAACTATGTGGCTTACCTAATGGCAGACAACAACGGTAATTCCATGAAAGTAGCCAAATATGCCGGGACAGACCGGGTGAATCTGATAGAAAGCAACGAATATGGTTATTGCTCGTTGATAAAGGCAACCAAACGAATACTGGATAAGCTGGAAGTAGAGAACCGTACGAAAACCCTTATAACTTCCAAAGAGCGGATTGAGTCGCGCTTGTGGAACTCCATTGCCCTGCGCGAAGCAGTAATCAATGCCATAGTTCATAACGATTTTTCCAACGAAGCTCCTCCCAAATTCGAAATCTTTGCCAACCGCATCGAAATTACGTCGGCCGGAGGATTGATACATGGCTTAAACGAAGAAGAATTCTACGAAGGCTATTCGCTGCCCCGCAACAAGGAAATTATGCGCATTTATAAGGATATTGATCTGGTGGAATACCTTGGATCGGGAATCCCCCGTATTCTGCAAACCTACGATCGGAGCTGCTTTAGAATTACCGACAACTTCATCCGCATAGCCCTACCCTCGTCCGAGCCGGTTTATATGGAAGAGACTGCTTTGGCACAATTACAAACCACACCAGAAAGTAGCAGTCAAGGTGGCTCAATAGGTAGCTCAATAGGTGGTACAATAGGTGGTACAATAGGTGGTACAATAGGTGGTACAATAGGTGGTACAATCGAGTTATCCGAAAGACAAAAAGAGGTTTTGACGTTGATAATGAATAATAACCGAATAAGTGTCAGATCCTTGGCAAAAGAGCTGAACATTAATAATTCTGCAGCACAATCGCACATCGACCTATTGAAAGAAAACGGCTTCCTAACCCGTATCGGCGGAACCCGAGGCTATTGGGAGGTAACAATAAAATGAATTCGATCTGTATCGGATGATATTTCAAGATTCCAGTTTCAAATTGACAATGAAAGATACTATCAAGAGAATGATTGCTACAAATATCAATCCATAAGAAGTAAACCATGGAATGAAAACAACTAATCTATACCTTGAACGGAGCTAATTCCTAAAATGAAATCCTTTATAGATGTAAGGATAAGTGGCACTAATAAAGAAATAGTATTATTTTACTATTTGTAAATGTAAATTTATATATTTGATGTTTAATTAGGTTTTGTTAAAAAACATAAAACCTGAAATCTGAGAATAAATAATGACAGACATAAAAGCATTTAATCAGCTGTTTACAGACTATCAAGGAAGATTCATTCGATTTGCGAATACATATGTCCGTGACACAGTTATTGCTGAAGATTTTGTTGTTGAGGCTCTTATGTATTATTGGGAAAATCGGAAAACTCTTGCTCCAGACTCTAATGTTCCTGCGTATATACTTACAATTATAAAACACAAATGTCTAAATTATCTACAGCATATCCGGTTGAAAGAAGAAATTGAAGAAAAGCTTAAAGCACATGCCGAGTGGGAATTATCTACCCGTATATCTTCACTTAAAGCTTGTGAACCTGCTGAACTTTTTACAGCCGAAGCAGAACGTATCGTTAAAGAAACTATTCTTACTCTTCCGGAACAAACTCGTAAAATATTTATAATGAGCCGTTATGAAAATAAGAGCCATAAAGAAATTGCCAATGAACTTAACATTACAACTAAAGGCGTTGAATTTCATATATCAAAGGCTCTTAGCGTCTTAAGGTCCAATTTAAAAGATTATATGCCTGTATTTCTTTATCTATTTTATTGGTCATAAAAAATATTCACTTTTTTTACTAGGGATACGGTTACTTCATTTGCTTTATAATTCGAAGAGAGGATTATTCTGTCTTAATGCACATTTATGGAGAAAGAGATACTATATAGGTTTTTTGAAGGAACTGCTTCTTATGAAGAAGAGGTAATAATAAAGGAATGGATTGAAAGTTCTCAGGATAATGTCCATGAATTTTTCCACGAACGTAAATTATTTGATGCAATGGTTTTGTTGAGTGGGGAGAATATGTCATCTCAACTCATAAATAAGAAAAGTATTAACTTCCGCCCCATAATTAAGGAGATAATAAAGATTGCAGCCATTGTGGTGATCACACTTGCATATGGATCATTATTTCGTTTTAATAATCAATCAGATGATCAATTATCTATGCAAACAATCTCAGTTCCTGCCGGACAACGTATAAATATCGAACTACCTGATGGGACTAATGTATGGCTTAATGCTCGTACCACAATAAAATATCCTGTTTCTTTCAATACAAAATCAAGAAATATTTTCTTAGATGGTGAAGCGTATTTTGATGTAGCTAAAGACAAACAAAGGCCTTTTATAGTACAAACAAATAAATATAATGTTGAGGTTTTTGGCACCAAGTTCAATATTGAATCATATTCTGACAGTGAAACATTTGAAACCTCGTTAATGGAAGGTAGTGTAAGTGTAACGTCTATTAAAGATCCCCAACAGAAGGTTTTGTTAACGCCTGATAATAAAGCCACTTTAAATAATGGACAAATATTGGTGACACCAATTGTAGATTACAATCTTTATCGATGGAAGGAAGGACTGATTTGTTTTAAAGATAAATCTCTTTCTGAAGTTATGCATATATTCGAAAAGTATTATGGGGTAAAAATTGTTGTTCGGAATAAAGATAAGTGCAACTATTTATATACAGGGAAATTTCGACAAACAGATGGAATAGATTATGCGCTTCAAGTACTTAACAAGGATTCAAGTTTTACTTACGAAAGAGACGATGAGAACCAACTAATATATATTAACTAAAAAAACTATTAGCTTATGACAAAAAACTAAATGTATTTAAAACAGATGCCGACAAGTGGACCAACACTTATCGGCACTAAATCAACACAATTTTTAAACTTGTATTAATCTATAATCTATACAAAAGTATGAAAAATAATACTTTTCCAAATCTTTATTTTCTCAAAAAAACACGATTTAAACAAATCTTAAGAATTATGCGAATTACCACATTTCTTCTTTTTGTGTGTGTATTTTGCTCATTTGCAGAAAATACACATTCCCAGAATGCAAGAGTAAGCATTAACAAACACGATGTTAGGTTAGATGAAGTTTTGAACGAAATAGAAAAGCAAACCGATTATCTTTTTGTTTACAATAATCAGGTAAATGCAAATAGCAAGGTTTCACTTAAAGCTGATAATAGCCCTGTTAGCGATGTGTTAAATACTTTATTGAAAAATTCTAATATTGAATATTCTATTACAGGCAGCCATATTGTTCTTTATGCTAAAGAGAATGCCTCAAATTCGGTTGTTCAACAACAGAATAAAAGAATAAAAGGGGTCGTTACAGACTCAAAAAATGAGCCTATTATTGGTGCAAATATTGTAGTTAAAGGTACTACGGTCGGAACCATAACAGGTGTTGATGGCGATTTTGCCATAGAAGTACCTCAAAATGCTACCGTGATTGTGTCTTACATAGGCTTTCGCTCAAAAGAGTTTATAGCCGATACTCGTACCACATTTAAAATTGAATTATTGGAAGACACTGAGATTCTCTCCGAAGTCGTTGTGACTGCTCTAGGGATTAAACGAGAGGAGAAATCTTTGGGCTATTCAGTTCAAAAAATTGGTAATGAAGAACTGTCTGTCGTAAAGGGCGTGAACTTGGCAAGTAGTATGACTGGGAAAATAGCCGGTTTGGCAATCAACAATAGTTCCGAGATATCTGAAGTTCCTGAACTTAAACTTAGAGGTGAAAGTCCTTTGATTGTTATTGATGGAGTTGCGTATGGGAATATGACATTGAGTGATATCTCTGCAGACGATATTGAGAGTATTGACGTTCTGAAAGGTGCTACAGCTTCTGCTCTATACGGAGTACGAGGGCGGGCCGGAGCGATAATGATTACTTCTAAAAAAAGTGGTGCAGAAGGAGTGTTGACAGTAAATATTTCTAATAATACAATGTTTAGTGCAGGTTATCTTAATATGCCGGAGGCACAAGCTTCATATAGTACCGGAAACTACGGGACACTTGAGTATAATAGCGGATATGTTTGGGGAGATTATATGGATGGACACGAAGTAAAACAATACAACCCTGCGACAATGGAAGTGGAAATGATGCCACTGATTTCAAAAGGAAAGAATAATATTAAGAATTTTATCCGTCCCAGCTTGGTTACAAATACCAACGTCAATATCTCTCAATCTGGAAAGCTAGGAGGCTTCCGTGTTTCAGCTACGCAAGTACACCAAAATGCACAATATCCAAATGCTAGTCTGGATAAATATATCTTAAATGGAGGAGGTAGCATAAATTACAATAAATTCAAACTTGACGCTAATCTGTCATATAAGAAAGAAATGGCTCCCAACATGCCAAAAACAGACTATGGTGGAGGAAATATTTTCTATAATATGTTAATTTGGGGTGGTACTGAGTACGATATTAGAGATTTTAGAGATTATTGGAAAGTTGAAAATCAAAAACAAAATTGGCCATTTGAAGCTTGGTACGATAATCCATACTACATAATGAATGAACGTATCAATAAACAAAACAAAGATCTTTTCAATACGAATATAACGTTGACATATGATGTTAAGAAAAATATCTCTGTGATGTTCCGTTCGGGTTACGATTCCTATAATAATATTAATGAAAATCGTCAGTCAATTGGAGATAGTGGACAACGTCGCGGTTACTATAAATATGGTCAGAAATCAGGATCAAGCTTTAATAATGATCTAATTTTAAACGGAGACTTTAAATGGCATGATTTTGGAATCAATGTAATCGGGGGTTTGTCTTCCTACTGGGACCAAACTTCGGATTTCAGTGCCAACACTCGGGGTGGTCTATCTGTGCCCGGTTTTTATTCCCTTGCCGCTTCAATAGAGCGTCCGGATGTAAGTAAGGCAATCAATGAGAAGGCTTTGTATAGTGCGTATGGAAAATTAGGATTATCATGGAAGAACGGTATATATTTGGATGTTACTGCACGAAATGACTGGTCGTCAACCTTGCCAAGTAATTCACGCTCTTATTTTTACCCATCTACATCAGGAAGTATTCTTCCTACGGCGTTCTTCAATCCCATAGAGGATATCCTCGATTTTTGGAAGATACGTGCTTCCTGGACTATTGCTAAAAAAGACCTTAATGTTTACGAAATAAATAGCATATATAATGTAAATACCGATGTATGGAATGGACAATCTACTGCCACATATCCAACTACACTTCGTGATCCAAATGTAAAACCAGAAACGGAACGCTCTTTTGAACTAGGTACTGATTTTCGCTTTTTCAACAATCGTTTAGGTTTCGATTATACTTACTTTACGCGGTTGAGGTACGACCGATTAATTGAAGCCAATATTTCTGTAGCATCCGGATCAAAGAAGATTATCACCAATACAGATGAACAACTTCAACAAAGAGGTATGGAATTTACATTGAGAGGCAAACCAATAGTAAATAATGACTTCAAATGGGAGACTAGCGTTAATGCTTCATTTTGGCATTGGTATTATTATCAATTGGATCCAATTTATAGTTCAAAAGATCCTCGTGTTCAAAAGGGTGAAAGAACCGACAAGTATTTCATGACAGATTGGGCAAGAGACAACGAAGGAAATATAATTCACCAAGCTGGCCTGCCTGTGAAGAATAAATTTCAGACAGTTATGGGTAACAGAGACGCGAAATTAATCTTAGGATTTACTAATAAATTTACGTATAAGAATTTTGATTTGAATATTTCAATTGATGGCCGAATAGGAGGATTGATGTATTCATGGACCGAACAAGCTATGTGGCATTCGGGAGCACATCCTGATAGCGATAATCAGTATAGATATGATGAAGTGGTAAACGGAAAGAATAATTATATAGGTGCTGGTTCCCAAGTTGTAAGTGGATCTGCAACATTCGATCCATATGGCAAAGTAATAGAAGATAATCGTGTTTATTCTCCAAATAATGTTCCGGTTTCATACCAAAGTTATATAACTAACTACAATGAGAATCCTTGGGACCATGATGCTCGTCAGAATATTTTAGATGCCACATTCATAAAAATGAGAGAAGTTGCATTAAACTACTCATTGCCCAAATCTATTACGCAAAAGATTTTGATGAAAGATGTGCGAATTGGAATTGTTGGACAAAATTTACTGATGTGGAGCAAAGAATTTAAATATTCTGATCCCGATCGAGGTAAAGAAAATTTAAACTCACCTACTGCTCGTTATATAGGATTCAATGTCAATGTAACACTCTAATAATAAATGCAATGATGAAAAAAATAATATTCTCTATAGCTTCTGCTTGTCTACTAATTTCGTGCGGTAATTTCGACGATATTAATCTGAATCCAGACAAGCCAACTACGGTTACTCCAGATTTTCTTGCTACCAACATAATTCTTAATACAACGAAAAGTGATGCTGGTAAATGGTTATTTGGTGATTCATGGATTATGAAATCTTCTGGATCAACCGAACATATGGAATGGTACATGTATAATAAATTTGAACGTGGAAACTTTGATGAGTATGCCAACCTAATAGATGCAAAAAAAATGGTAGCTATTGCAGAAGCTAATTCCAGTTTACCTGAAGGTGAGAAAAATGCATTTAAAGCCCTGAGTCACTTTATGAGGGGATATGTCTTCTACAAAACTACTATGTCAATGGGAGACATCCCTTGCTCTGAGGCACTACTGAGTGAAGAGGGTTTGGTTGCTCCGGTTTACGATACGCAAGAAGATGTATTTAATACCATATTGGAAGATCTACAAAAAGCAAGCGACCTGTTTGGTAACTCGACAAAGCTTAATGGTGATGTCGTATTCGGAGGTAATGTTACTCTATGGAAGAATGTTACCAATAGTTTGATGCTTAGGGTACTTAATATGCTTAGCAAGAAAGATCAGGTAGGATCAATTAACGTAAGATCAACTTTCGAAAAGGTAGCTGCTTCGTCGTTGATAAGAAATGAAAGTGAGAGTTTCCAACGCGTGTATGATTCTTCAAAGAGCAGTCAATGGTATCCATTTTATTACGAAAAACAGAATTACTGGTCTTATCCGGTAATGTATTCATACTTCGTTGATATGTTGAAAGAATTAGGAGATTACCGTTTGTTCTATTATGCAGAACCAGCAACGGCACTTGTTGCATTTTCTGAAGATTCTTTTGATGCTTATAGTGGAGTAAATCCATTACTAGAGTTTGGCGAATTGCAGAAAGAGTATACTCAAGGAAAACATTCTACCGTGAATCGTCGCTATCACCGATTGGCTCAAGGAGAACCTATTAAGTTTATTTCATATTCTGAAACTCAATTTATCCTGGCTGAAGCAGCTCTCCGAGGCTGGAAGACTCCAAATACTGCCAAAGAGCACTATGAAAATGGAGTACGTGCTGCGATGCAATTCACGGCAGCTCATACACCAAATGAATACAGACATAAAGTTGTGATTGATGAATCCTACGTTGAGAACTATTTGAAAGGTAAAGCTGCTTTTAATACAGAGAGAGGTTTGGAGCAAATTATGATTCAGAAATATATAGGTTCATTCGTTCAATTGGCATTTAACTCATATTACGATTATCGTCGTACTGGTTTTCCTCAAATCCCGATTGATCCCAAAACCAACATGAATGAGATTAAGACGCAGATTCCACTTCGTTGGATGTACCCTAGTGATGAGTATTCACAAAATCGGGAGAATATAGAAGCTGCAATACAAAGACAATTTGGAGGGTCCGATACTCCAAATGATGTAATGTGGTTGTTAAAATAAAAATGTTCAAAAGAAAATTAGAGAGACTGTCAATGTTGACAGTCTCTCTAATAAATAAATTAAAGTTATGCATTTAACCTTTAATAGATTTTTTGCAAGTGTTATCATTATCTTTTTTTGTGGTGCTGTAAATGCTAATTCAGAAGAAAAAGAGCTTAAAGTCCTTCAATTCAATATCTGGCAAGAAGGAACCGTAGTTCCGGGAGGATTTGAAGGTATTGTTAATAATATTATTTCACTCGATCCAGATCTTATAACTTTTAGTGAAGTACGTAATTATAAACAAGTGGATTTTATTCCACGCTTAGTTAGAGCTCTTGCAATAAAAGGCAAAACATATTTTGGAGAAGTTAGTACCAGCACGGGGATTATATCAAAATATAAAATAGAAAAGCAAGAAGTAGTTTTTCCTCTAGGTGATGACCATGGGTCAGTACTCAAAGCCTGCGTAAAGATTGACGGGAAAGAAGTGGTTCTTTATTCGGCACATCTTGATTATTTGAACTGTGCTTATTATTTACCACGAGGCTATGGAAGTAGTGATTGGAAAAAACTGGAAGCGCCAGTAACAGACATAGATAGTTTGCTTGCTGACAATCGAAATTCACAACGAGATGACCAAGTCCGTGCTATACTAAAGGATGTTCAAAAGGAGAAGGTAAAAAAATCCATCATTTTTATTGGTGGTGATTTTAATGAGCCATCACATCTTGACTGGCAAAAGGATACAAAGGATATACGCGATCATCAGGGTGTGGTAATTAATTGGGATTGCTCAGTACTTCTTTCCGAAGGCGGATTTATAGATAGTTATAGAGAGAAATATCCCGATCCGGTGGCTTATCCTGGTTTTACTTATCCGTCTAATAATATGGAGGTAGATGTAAAACGTCTGGCCTGGGGGCCAGATGCGGATGAACGTGAACGAATTGACTTCATCTATTACCATCCACATCCTGCTATATCATTAAAAGATGTACAGGTAGTAGGACCTTTGGGCTTTATATTGAAAGGACAACGAGACAATGGAGGGAATGATCCACAACATATTGTACCCAAAGATATTTGGCCTACTGATCATAATGCCATATTAGCTACATTTATTATACATTAATATATACTCATTTGTTAATATGCTTTGATTGTTACTGTATTTTTCAAGTTCTATTTTATCTCATCTGGTAAAGTTGTTATCTGCTTGTATGTTTGAAGTTTAAGGGTTTTATTGTATATTTGTTCAGAAGGGGCGTGATTTGTTACATAATGTATCCGGTTTGTTACGGATCCTGTCTTTTTGAATAATCTGCTTCCAAAATATATGAATAGAATGATGAAATTTTTTGACAAAAAAATTTATAACCTTAACCTGATGCATATGGTGGAGAGGGTTGGAAATGCGTTACCTCATCCTGCGGCATTGTTCGGGTTGTTTGCTGGATTTACGTTAGTGTTTTCGGGTGTGGGACATTGGTTGGGTTGGAATGGTATCCATCCGGCTACCGGTGAGTTGGTTGAGGTGGTTAATCTTCTTTCAAAGGAGGGGCTTCACCGCATATTGCTGGATATGGTTGACAACTATACAGGATTTGCTCCGTTGGGTATTGTAATGGTTGCCATGTTGGGAATCGGAGTGGCCGAGAGCAGCGGATTAATCCGGGCGGCTATCAATGCATTGCTGATTAAGGCTCCCAAAAGTTCGATTACATTTATGGTGGTGCTAACCGGAATTCTTTCAAACGTAGCTTCCGACTTAGGATATATCCTCATAATTCCATTGGCCGGTGTGATTTTTCATTCGTTGGGCAGACATCCCATCGCCGGTATGTCTGCAGCTTTTGCCGGTGTTAGCGGTGGATTCAGTGCCAACCTGATTATCGGCACTATCGATCCTCTATTAGCGGGATTATCCACCGAAGCGGCCCGTATCCTGGATCCTGATTATTATGTAATGCCCACGGCCAATTACTATTTTATGGCTGTGTCTACCATCGTGATTGCTGTTACCGGTACCTGGGTTACCAAACGGTTTGTGGAGCCGAGATTGGGCCATTATTCCGGGGATGTACCCAAGGAGGAGATTACCGATCTGACTTCAAGAGAGAAAAACGGTCTGCGTTGGGCGGGAATTACATTGGCACTTTTTATGGGGGTGGTTATTTGGGGATTGGTGCCCGACCATGGGTTCTTACGCGGAGCCGATAATCAGGTACTGCATTCGCCGGTTCTGAAGGGATTCATATCGTTCTTGTTTATCCTTACCGCTGCCTGTGGTATCGTGTATGGCTATGTGGCCGGCACTTTTAAAAAGCACGAGGATGTGATAGCCGGAATGAATCACAGCTTTAAGGGATTGGTCTCTTTTCTTGTACTGGTCTTTTTTGCCGCTCAGTTTGTAGCCTGGTTCAAATGGAGTAACCTGGGATTGCTGATTGCCTTGAAGGGGGCTGCCTGGTTGCAGGCTGTGGATATGGGTATTATTCCGTTGGTAGTACTGTTTGTGATACTGTCTGGTTTTATAAATATGTTTATGGGGAGTGCATCGGCCAAGTGGGCTATCATGGGACCCGTCTTTATTCCTATTTTTATGCTGTTGGGTTATTCCCCCGAACTGTCGCAGGCAGTTTTCAGAATAGGGGATAGTGTAACCAATATAATCTCGCCGATGATGAGTTTCTTTGCTTTGATCATAGTGTATTACCAGAAATACGAACCCAAGGCGGGTATAGGTACATTGATGGCAACTATGCTGCCTTATTCGTTTGCTTTCTTCGTGGTGTGGACTGCTTTGATGATTGTCTGGATATGGCTGGCATTGCCGCTTGGTCCGGAAGCTGGCTTGTTCTATACAACCGGGCAATAGTATTTATTTGAACATCGTGGATAAAATAAAAAGAGCAAATGGTTTTCCATTTGCTCTTTTTGTATGGGGTGCCTTACCTTAGTGCGAGGGTTCCATAACCACTTCGACGGTGTTGCCTTGTTTTAACAGAGACTTGGCCAGGTTTTGAATACTTGCAGGGGTGATCGCGTTCAATGTAGCATCATAGGTGCTGTGATCGTCACGTTTCTTAAAGTAATAGGTGTCGATCGTATTTAACCAATAGCTGTTTTCCTGCAATGCTTCGGCATGTTTCTTTAGCAGGTTTTCCTTCGTCTTATTGAAATCTTCCGGACGAGGACCGGTTTCCGCTATTCTTTTCAGCTCATTGTGTACGATGGAGTTCATCTGGGCACGCTTGGCAGGATCTGTATCGAAATAGGTCTGCAAAACGGTGCGTCCTTCGGGGAAGCTCGAAATTTGAGCCGAAGTCTGCACTCCGTAGGTTCCTCCTTCATCTTCGCGTACTTTCTCCATGTACACCAGATCAAGAATCTGCTTGAACATGGTAAGTGTAAGCCGGTTTTCGAGGGTATAAGGCAATTCGCCGCTGAAAAAGTTCACTACCGAAGCCTTGGGAGTTTGAAGCGAACGGGCAAAATGGTTCACTGCCGAGCCTTTACGTATAGCCGGTACCTCGTTTACATTTCCTTTTTCCACTCTTTTGAGAGAGGGAAGGATTGCCAGATATTGTTTGGCATATAGCTTGAGGCTGTCTTGATTTATATTACCCACAAAGGTGAAGGTAAAGTCGGATGCATCGGCAAAGCGTTCCTTATACATATCAAGGATGCGTTGGTAGCTTATCTTCTCGAAATCACTCTCTTTTAGTCGCACCGTCCTTGGATTATTATTGTAAATTTCCTTGGTTATGGTGTCGCTGAAGGCAACCATCGGATTGAGTTCGTAGTTTTTTAACTGAGCTTTGGTACGTCCCTCAAAAGATGTATAGGCTTCGGCATCGGAGCGCAGGGCTGTAAACTGAAGATAGATCAGCTGGAAGAGTGTTTTCAGGTCGGCCGGAGTTGATTGTCCGTTCAGACTTTCGTTATCCATACCCAGACTTGCTGATACGGAGGCTTTCTTCCCGGCAAGGACTTTGGGAAGATCCACTGCACTGAAGTTACCCAAACCGCCCAGTCCAATCACATCGTTAAAAAGTTTCAGGTTGGCTGCATCTTCTTTGCCAAACAGTGAACTACCACCCGGACTGGTGGCGGTCATCAATACCTCGTCTTTTTTCAGTTCAGTAGGTTTCACAACTACCTTAACCCCATTTCCAAGGGTAAGAACAGTTGCCCCGAACAAGGGGTCTTTCTCTTCTTTCAGAATGGTTCCCGGAGTAGGTTCTCTGGCAATAAGAGGTTCGTTTGAGACAGTTTCCTTGTACGCTTCAACCTCTTGCTTCTGGGCTTTCATAAAGGTACGCAGCAGATCGTCTTCGGAGGGGTAGGTGAGTCCGGCTTTTTCGGGACCTGTAAGAGAGATAACGATATTTTTATCGCCAATCATGTCCTGTATATACTGGTTTATCTGCTCAACAGGTATACCCGGTGCAATCTGGTTAATCAGCGCATACTCGGTCTCGATACCCGGAATATATCCTCCATCGGTAAAGTGAGTAACATATTCGTTGGTGTAGGCATCGTTTTTCTGCTTATCGCGTTCGTTGAAATGTGTTTCGTAGTTCTTAAGCACATTGATGCGTGCCCGTTCGTATTCGGATGCTGTGAAGCCGAATTTCTTGAGCCGCTGTGTTTCCACCACCATGGCCGTAAGGGCTTCGTTTATGTGGTCTTCCTTGGCCAGGCAGGCAACTGTCCACGCGTCTTTAGATTTGGCTATCATATATTCGCCGTCGGAAGCCTGGGCATCCACAAAGGGAGGGTTCCCTTTCTGAAGCAGCTCGTTGAACCGGTCGTTCATCATACTGCTGGCTACATTGCGGATGTAATCCATCACAAGGCCCATGGGAGTTGCGTAAAGGTCGCGGGGAAGCTTGTCGTGTTTGTAGAAGAGGTACAGGATGGTGTTGGATGCCTCTTTATCCGTTGCCACCGAAACCAGCGGAAGATCGTTATCCGGCACCTGGTGCAAGACGCGTTCGGCGGGATTAACCGGTTTGGGGATATCGGTAAACATCTGTTTCAGGCTGTTCTCAACCTGGTCTACGTCTACATCACCTACGATAATTACTGCTTGCAGATCCGGACGGTACCATTTTTTGTAATAGGCACGTATTTCATCGTACTTAAAATTATTGATTACGTCGATGGAGCCGATGGGCATGCGGTTGGCATACCGGCTACCGGGAAACATTTTGGGTAACTGTTGCTCCCACAGACGAGCCTGGGCATCCTGACGGGTACGCCACTCTTCGCGAATTACACCGCGTTCTTTCTCGATGGCGGAGTCTTCCAAGGCAATGAATCCTGACCAGTCGTGCAGGATCAACAAGCAAGAGTCTACCACTTCGCGGCGGTTTACCGGGGCGTTCATAATCATATAAACGGTTTCGTCGAACGAAGTATATGCGTTGAGGTTTTCGCCTCCGCGTATTCCAACACTTTCAGTAAAATCGTCTATGCCATGCCCGGGAAAATTCTTGGTTCCGTTAAAGGCCATGTGCTCAAGAAAGTGTGCCAGTCCGGCCTGATTGTCTTCTTCCTGCATGGAGCCAACCCGTTGGGCGATGTAAAAATCGGCTCTTTCCTTGGGTTGTTCGTTGTGCCGGATGTAATAGGTCAGTCCATTGGCCAGTTTGCCATAACGTACTTTAGGGTCGATGGGAAGGGGTTGCATTTGTTGCTGGGCTGTTATTGGAAGGATAAATCCCAGCAGCAACAGCCAGACTAAATAACTTCGATTTTTCATTTTGATCAAATTCTTAAATTGTTTTCGTGGGGATATGGTACAATAGAGTAACAAACATAACTAATAAAATTCAAAAATTAATATATTTTGACTATTTTGTGATATAATTCGGTTCAATTAAGTCTTTTTGACATAACAGCGCATGTTATTTAACATGTTTTATTTGAAAAAGACTTGACAAAAGGGCTTTTTGCCTGTATCTTTGCATCGTGGTTTTTTCATAATAGTATTAGATTTAAGGTTAACAAAGTTTGGTTAGGGGATGTCGGGATGACATCCTTTAATTGTTTATAGGGGGGAGCTATCTCCCTTTTTTTATTATAATCATCTTACAAGTCTGAACATACCCCCCGGCATGGTTTTTATTTTTCCCTCCATCTCCAGTTCAAACAGCTGTGTGGTTAGGTTGCGTATCGGAATATTCAGGGCGATGGCCATCTGATTTACGTGCAGCTCTCCTTTTTCCTTCATAAGTGTGACTATCGGATGGGCGTTGTCTTCTTCAAATGCAAGGCTGTGCTGTACATTGGTTGAGGGGGATTCGTTACTTTCCCAGCGCAGGGCCGCAATCAGATCGGCGGCGCAGGTGATTAGTCCTGCTTTATTTTCACGGATCAGTTTGTTGCAACCTTTGGATTGCTCGTCAGCTACTCTTCCAGGAAAACAATAAACATCCCGGCCATAGGAGAAGGCGATGTCTGCCGTAATGAGTGATCCGCCTTTACTGGACGATTCAACTACGACGGTGGCATCTGATAGCCCCGCTACGATACGGTTTCTTTTTATAAAATTCTGTTTGTCGGGATTTGTTCCGCTGGGGAAGTCGGTTATTAATCCTCCTTGCTGCAACATTTCAACGGCGGTGTTGCGGTGTATGGCCGGATATATCCGGTCAAGTCCGTGAGCCAAAACCCCGATGGTTGGCAATTGATTCTGCAGGGCGCTGCGATGTGCACAGATGTCGATTCCGTAGGCTAGTCCGCTTAGCACCAGAAGATCTGGAAAGTGTAACGCCAGATCCCGGATCAAGGATTCAGTGAGATCCTTGCCGTATGTAGTGGCGTTACGCGTACCTACAACGCTGATTACCCTCTGTACATCTGGTTTGATATTGCCTTTGCTATAAAAAAGGATGGGGGCGTCTTCGCACTGCTTCAGACGGTGTGGGTAGGTACTGTCTGTATAGAAATGGCAGTCGATTTTGTTTTTCTCAATAAAGGTGAGCTCCTTTTCTGCTTTCTGCAGTACATCGGCGCGCAGGATCTCGGTCGACAGGGTAGGACCGATACCTGTTATTTTTTCGAGTTGGGATTTCTTTTCAGTAAAGATGGCCTCCTCGTCTCCAAGTGATTCCAAAAGATGGCGGGCAAGAATATCGCCCACCCCGTTAATCATCGTAAGTCCTATCTGGTAAATTCGTTTGTCGGTCATGGTTATTTCATAATGTGATTTACTAAAGAAGATTATGCCGTTGTAACAGGTCGTCGAAATATTCGCCCCGGGTAAGCCGCCCGTTGTCTACCACCACCGATTCAACAACGCCTTTAATTGCCAACGCACCGTCGCTGTCGCGGTAAATGTCTTGCAGGAATTGTAACCGGGGACCGTTTTTTACGATGTTTAGGCAGGAGGTGAATGTATCGCCGCTGCGTAAAGGGGTTTTGTATTGGATATCCACCCTCGAAACAAAGGCGTCTATGCCCTTTTCGTGCATGGCTCCGAAGTTTTCGCCCAATGATTCGAGAAATTCATGACGGGTATGTTCCAGGTAATGCTGGTAATTGGCATTGTTTACAACACCCTGAAGATCGCATTCGTAATCGCGTACCTTCATCGATAGTTTAAAGATGTATGATTTCATTGCTTATACAAGTTCTGATTATGGATATATAAGAAATCAGATCCTTGCCGCACAAGGGCAGGAATCTGATTTTAGTAGTGTTTGTTATTTTAACTCTTTTTTCTGTTCTACCGGAACCATCTTGTACAGACGATCCGACGGACGTACTTTTTCTCCTACCTTGAACGAAAAGCGTTCGCCCTTTACGGTTTCCTGAACCGGATTGAGTTCTACGCGAATCTCATCGATGGTCTGCATCACTGCTCCGGTGGTGGGACCGGTAATCAGGATTTCGTCGCCTACCTTGAGTGAACCCGACTCCATTTCGAATTCGGCTACGCCCAGAGAACTGAAATACTTGATCCCCTTAGCCACATATACTTTGCGTTTGGTAGAACCGGATCCGTACTTGCTGCTCCATTCGCCCAACCGTTGTCCCAGATAATAACCGTCCCAGAAGCCCCGGTTGAATACCGAACGTAACCGCTCGTCCCATGCCTCAATCTTTTCGTCGGTATATGTTCCGTTACAATAGGCCACTACGGCCTCTTTGTAGCAGGAAGTCACGGTGCGTACATATTCGGGTCCGCGAGCACGTCCTTCTATCTTGAATACACGCACCCCTGCATCCATCATTTTGTTCATGAAATGAATCGTCTTCAAGTCCTTGGGCGACATGATGTACTGGTTGTCTATATCCAGTTCGATGTTGCTCTCCTTGTCCTTCACGGTATAGCCACGGCGACATATCTGCATACAGGCTCCACGGTTGGCCGAAGCATTCATCTCGTGCAGGCTCAAATAGCATTTACCGGAAACGGCCATGCAAAGAGCTCCGTGGGCAAACATTTCGATCCGTATCAGCTGGCCGTTAGGACCTTTAATCTGTTGCTCCTGTATCTGTCTGAATATTTCGCTTACCTGTTCGAGATTCAGTTCGCGGGCCAGAACAACCACATCGGCAAACAGCGCATAAAACTTAAGAGCTTCAACGTTCGATATGTTAAGCTGTGTGGATAGGTGCACCTCCACCCCGATGCTTCTGGCATAACTCATGGGAGCTACATCCGAGGCAATGATGGCCGAAACATCTGCCTCCCTGGCGGCATCAATAATGGTTCGCATTAATGAAAGATCCTCTCCGTAGATAACCGTATTTACGGTCAGGTAGCTTTTGATGCCGTTCTCTTTGCAGATGGCGACTATTTTGTGTAAGTCTTCCGTTGTAAAATTGTTGGACGAACGTGAACGCATGTTCAGCCCCTCGATGCCGAAATAGATAGAGTCGGCACCTCCCTGAATAGCAGCCATCAATGATTCGTATGAACCGACAGGCGCCATTATTTCAAATTCTTTTTCGCTCAACTTCTTGATGTTTTAATGGTTACAGGATGCAAAGGTACATAAAATTGCCCTGTAACCATTCCAAAACTTCTTAATATACATAAATTCGAACGATCGGTTAATATTCCCATCCGGTGATGGAACGCAGGAAAGGAACCAGCTCGTCGGCTCCTTTGTACTGCTGTGCCTTGGATGGATGCCAGCTTGCACCGTAACCCAGACTTCCGTCGGCGGGAGTAAGGTCGAACCGGTATACCTGACTGTCGCCTGCTTCATTGGCTTCGCGTGCAACACGGTTCAGGGCAGTCTGCACATCTTCAAGCGGTTTTCCTTTTAACATGCAACCGCTTAATAGTACAATCTTTGCTTTGGGATAGTAGCCCCGAAGCGTTTTAAGAAAATTACGATATCCCTGCTCTAATAAACCGGTATCGTAAGGTTGGGTGCTTACGTCGTTTGTTCCCAGATTAACACATACCACATCAGGGGTATACCGGCTGAAGTCCCATACCTCGGTCGTATCTGTAAACAAAGTCTGTGTGTACATGGCTGGCATACAATCTTTGTTGCCCGTCTTTGGACCATTGTAATTGCGGTAGATTCCGATGCCAGAACGGGCAACAACCAGACTTTGTGCATTTAATGCTCGGGCAGTGGCGGCAGCATAGGTGTAGTAATGATTTTCAGTCTCGTCCTTGAAGGGAGCGTTAGGATCGGTAACTTCGGTTCCGTATCCACAGGTAATTGAATTGCCGATGAATTCGATCTTCCTTTTGGGAAGCAGTGGCAATTGGGGGATGGTTTTTCCTGCATCGAGCAGAAAACCCCTGAATTCGGGTCTGCGCTGATAGCCTTCGTAGGCAAGCGTGATGGTTATTTGATGCAGGATATCGTCCAGGTTGTCGGCCAAATGTACAACTGAATCGTTTTCTAGAGATGCAACCTTGAAGGGTTCGCGGTTGTCTATTTCAACCATAAAGTAACCACTATTTGGCTTTACACGCATTGCAATGGAAGTTCCTTCAAAACAGGCTCGTATCTGTACCCCCGGATAGGTAAAACAGGGCGACTCCGGGTTAGTGAAACTTACCCGGCCAACATAGGCTATGTTTGGATTGCTGGCGGGGATAATTGTTTGGGATGTAGGTTTCTGCGCCTGAGCGGCGGCGATTGTAAGTAGTCCGAAAATGAACAATACTAGCGAAAATCGGTTCTTTCTCATGAGTTTATATTGAATTATATCTGATATTTATACAAACTAATTATATACAATATACGATTGATCCGGCAACATGCTTCATTTTTCGTGCTTGACGAGGACAGGAACAGGGTGGCCGTTTCATAACATTAAGAATTGATAACGTGGCAAATATACTGCTTTCTTGTAAGAAAAGCAGTACTTTTGTCCCCAATATACAATCTATCGGAGAACACGGATCGTTTGGATCATGGTATCCCAACGAAGTACATCCGGAATGTTTTCTGTTCTTTTTTTAATAATACATTACAATAATGAAAATTGGTTCTATAGATTTAGGCGAACGTCCGGTTTTTTTGGCTCCCATGGAAGATGTTACAGATATCGCATTCCGGTTGATGTGCAAGCAATTTGGAGCCGACATGGTTTATACAGAGTTTGTTTCCAGTGATGCGTTGATTCGTAACGTATCTAAAACCCATCAGAAGCTTACGGTATCTGATGAGGAACGGCCCGTGGCGATTCAGATTTATGGCAGAGAAGTTGAACCCATGGTTGAAGCAGCTAAGATTTGCGAAACGGCAGGGCCCAATATTATTGACATAAACTTTGGTTGTCCGGTAAAGAAAGTAGCAGGTAAAGGAGCCGGTTCCGGGATGTTACGTAATATCCCGATGATGCTTGAAATAACTCGTGAGGTTGTTAAAGCGGTGAATCTGCCGGTAACGGTGAAGACCCGTCTGGGATGGGATCACGACAGCAAGGTGATTGTTGAGCTTGCCGAACAGCTGCAGGATTGCGGTATTGCAGCTCTTACCATTCATGGCCGTACACGTAGCCAGATGTATACCGGTGAAGCCGATTGGGAATTAATCGGTCAGGTTAAGAACAATCCCCGTATGCATATTCCTATTATCGGTAACGGAGATGTTACCTCTCCGGAAATATGTAAAGAACGTTTCGATACCTATGGTGTGGATGCCGTAATGATTGGCCGTGGAAGTATCGGCCGCCCCTGGATATTCAGAGAGGTAAAGCATTTTATGGAAACCGGGAGCAAACTGCCTGCCGAATCTTTTGAATGGTACCTGGATGTGCTGAAAAGACAGGTGATGCAAAGTATAGAACGGTTGGACGAGCGGCGCGGTATTTTACATATCAGGCGACATTTGGCGGCGACTCCCCTCTTTAAGGGAATAGCCGATTTTAAGTCGACACGCATAGCCATGCTTCGGGCAGAAACCATTGATGAGTTGTTTGGTATCTTGAATAATATACCTGAACAGTTCAATATTGGGGCCGAAAAAATTGATTTACATCAAATTTAAGAATTTATATGACAATATAACAATTAATTGTGTTAATACTTGATTGAATATGGAAGAGTTCGTTTTATATTTGCAACGAGTTTTTTTCATAGTATTTTAGATCTAAGGTTAACAAGTCTTTGCAGGGAAGGAGTCGGGAGACTGTTTCGTTGAAAAGCAAAAAGAACTGCCTGCCTGACTTTGTGTTAGGCGGGCTTTTTTTATTTTTGTAAAAAACTTTGTTCTTTGTGTAACCATTGAAGTATATTGTACGTCTTATCAACAAATAGAAACCATAAATATTCAACGATATGTGTAATAAGAAAATTATCTGGGTAGTTGTTCTGGTGGTGGCTTCCCTTAGCAGTTGGGCCTCTGCAAACATTAAAGGCAATGGTTCTGTAGTTACCAGGGAAATCAAAGTCTCGGATTATTCATCCATTCGTTTGGGAGGAAATGTATCTTCTTCTTTAGGAGAGAGTATTAAAAAATTGTTCTCGGGAGAGAAAAACAGCGGTTCCACGCCCGTATTTATTTATAGTCAGACCGATGCGCCTGCTGCGCTTAAGGTAACTTTAGATGAAAACCTGATCGAATACCTTGAGATCAAGGTTGAAAACCGTCAGCTGATTGTACAGACCAAAAAGAATATCCAGGTGAATCCTACACGCTTCGAGTTACGTGGACATTCGCCTTCCTTGCAAGAGGTGAAGGTGGGAGGAAGCTATGATTTTCGCATTGAAGGCCGATTGGATTCCGATAAGCTGTTGCTTTCTGTTTCAGGGTCGGGTTCTGTACGCGCATCCGAAAATATTAAAACCTCGGTATTCTCGGCCAAAGTGAGTGGCAGCGGGAATCTTTATCTTAAAAATATTTCAACGAATCAATTGGAGACCAAAATATCGGGTAGCGGAAATGCCAACCTGGGTGGTATAGCCAATGTAGGAGACTTTGCCGTGTCTGGAAGCGGAAATATAAATGCATTTGAATGCCGGGTTGGCGATCTTTCTTGTGCTGTATCCGGTAGTGGCGATATGAAAGTGCTGGCTTCCAACAAACTTAAAGCGTCTGTTTCCGGAAGCGGCGATATTCAATATAAAGGAGCTCCCGATGTGGATTTTCATACCTCAGGATCGGGATCTATTCGTAAAGCTAATTAATGAAAAAATTTACAAAACGAACTAAAATGAAAACAAAAGTATTTTTCTTTTCGGCGATTGTTACGCTGCTGCTTGCTACCGGATGTTCGATGCATGTTATTCAGGGAGATGGAAATCTGGTTACAGAACAGGTAGCGATTGGAGATTATTCCGAGATTGCCGTGAGTGGGGGTCATTTGGATTTTACTTACCAACAAGTGGATTCGTTACCTTCGCTGGAAATAACGGTGGATAAGAATATAAAAGAGGTCCTTGAGGTGAAAGTTGAAGGAAGTAAGCTTATTATAAGACCGCTGCGCAGAGGAATGAATCTGCGTCCTACTCAGTTTGTGATCAAGAGTAATTCGAAAGAATTACGTAAGCTCGACCTGGCAGGAAGTGGCAAGTTTATAGTAGCAGGTCCTTTCAGATCCAATGAGCTGGAGGTGGATGTTGCCGGTAGCGGAGATATCCTGTTGCAAGATACTGCGTTTGTAGATAAGGTGAAGATTGATTTGGCAGGAAGTGGAAAGTTTAACGCCACATATCTGACAGGAACGGAAGTGGACGGTGATATTGCAGGTTCCGGAGCCATCAATCTTGCAGGTAAAGTAAAGGCTTTAGTGTTGGATATCGCCGGAAGTGGTGAGGTAAACGCCTTTGATTGTGAAATAAACGATCTGAGTTCCAGCATTGCCGGAAGTGGAAAGGTGGATGCTACTGTAATGAATAGTATCAAGTCGTCTGTAGCCGGAAGCGGTAAAATCCGTTATAAAGGCACAGCTTCACAAATTGAAAGTAAAAACATGGGGTCGGGAAGCGTTACAAAAGTAGATTAATGCTTTAACCAACCCTCCTTACGATACCAGTCAATGCTCTCTTCCAACCCTTTTCGTAAAGGATAAGAGGCTTTGAAGTTCAAGTCATCCTGCAGTGGCGTAATATCACAAATCCAGTTACGCTGCTTCAGGATGATGTATTTATCGGTGTTGAGCGTCATCTCCTTACCGATGATTTTGCCAATCATCTCCGAGCACCAGCAGGCTATTTTAACGATACCAAGAGGAAGCCGTCCGCGTAATACCCATTTTTTGCCCAGAATATCCTGAATCATGCGGGCAAAAGACTCGTCGGTATGCACATCGCCGTCGGCCACAAAATAGGCTTTGTTTACCGCCTTTTCGTTTTCAATGGCCAGAAATGCAACCCGGGCCAGGTCTTTTACATAGATGAAGGTGATTTGCTGTGGAGTAAATCCGGCAGCCATATCTATTCCGGATTTGATACTTTGTATCTCCATGAAATAGTCTCGTTCGCCCGGTCCGTATACTCCTGTAGGATAAAGTATCACGTATGGAAACCCGGTCTGTTCGCGAACATACTTTTCTGCCAGCATTTTACTTTTTCCATAGACTGTATTGGGCCTTTGCGGATCGGTCTGTTTGATTGGCGTGAACGTTTTTTCGTCGCCCGGGCCAAAACTACTGAGACTGCTCATCAGAATAAATTTTTTGGGAGAACATCCCGATGCTTGAAGGGATTGCAGAAAAATCCGGGTCTGCTCGGCATTAACCTTGTAGAAGTTCTCCTTTTTCAATGTTTTAATTAATCCCGCATTGTGAATAATATAATCCCAGGCTCCATACAGGCGGACGTGTTCGGTAAGTTGTTCCGTCAGCTTTGCGGGGTCGTCGTACCGTAAATCGATAAACCGGATACGGCTGTCCTGTAATCGCTTCCTGTTACTGGAGGCACGGATGCCTGCCCAGGTTTCGTATCCTCTGCGTAGTGCTTCTTCCACCAGAAATCCGCCAATAAAACCACTTGCTCCTGTTATTAATACTTTCATCATGCGTTCATTTTGGGCAAATGTACATATTTTTATTAAAAAGTGAACGGTCTGCCGCCTGCTCTGTGAGCATGGACCGGCAGACCGTTGTCTTTCTTACGTTAGATGAGATTATTCTTCCCAGACTAAAACGCCGGCAAGAGGAATCTTCTTTTCCCCAATCACGATTCGTGCTTTGTTGTTAAGAGGGAAATCGAATGCTTCGGGTCCGTAATTGACAGCAATACCGAATCCATCGCGGTATTCCATCCATACTCCCTGAGGCAGGTCCATCAATGAAGTCCCGTTTAAAGCATAGACGCGTTTAAGGACATCCTTTTCCAAAGATCCGTCGCTGCTGTCTACTCCGATGTAAGTTACACTTCCTTTGCCTAACTTGCGATGCAGTACCGCTGCTTTGCCTGCATAGAAATCGTTCACATAGGTACCCCATACCTCGGTTTGACTATCGGGAGTAAACACTTCTCCCCAGCTAACCCAAGGATAGCTCTTTCCATTCATTTGTACAGAACCTGGATCTGAAGGTACAAGCAAGTCGAAGAAATCCATTTTTGCCCCGATCAGATTGACCATCTTTCCGCCAAATGGCATTTCAAACAAGCGGTCGAAGCGGTCTTTCTGTCCACTACGGCAAGACAATACCAAATGTCCGCCTTGTTTGGCATAATTTGTCCACTTCTCGATCAGCTGATCGTCTACCAATTGATAAGCCGGGGCGATAAGTACCGGATATTTGTTCCAGTCGGCTTCTTCATTAACCACATCTACCGGAGCGCCGAAGCTCTTTAATGGCTTATAGTATTTCTGAATATGGTTATCGGTATTCCATTCGACAGTTTGTTTTTGCTTACTCATACTCCATGTGTTGTCTACATTATGCAGGATAGCGGTTTTTCGTTTGGTATATTCTGCCGGAAGTTGAGCTTTGGGATTATATAGTTTCCGAAGCTTGGCTATGTCCGTAATAAATTGCTGATACTCCAATCCTCCTCTTGAAGGTGTGACACCGTCAGTCCCAACAATTCCTGCATGATACTGTTCGTCGCCATAGATTGGCTGGCGAAAACGATAGGTACACGTAAAATCGCTTCCTCCGGCAAAAACTGACCATAACCACAATCGGACAGCACCCGGATAAGGTTGCGGATTAACTGTACCCCAGTTTACCTGACCCGGTTGAAGTTCCATTACACCGTACATACCACCAATCGGACGGAAGTAGTCGTTGGCAAAGGGAATTAGCATCGGATCTCCAATACGGTACCCCTTTTGTCCGATTCCGAGTCCCCCTGAAACGATGTAGCGTGTGTAGCTGTAAAAGTCGAACAACTTGGATTTTCCTATGTGTCCAGCCCAATAATCCGGAATATAGTTAGAGGTGATCCATTGTTCGGGAGTACTATATTTACGGATTTCAGCAGCTTGTTCATCAAGGAAAGAGGCCGATTCGTAGGCGGTAAACCTTCTATAGTCCAGCATTTGATGGGGATTTTGTCCCCAATTTGACGGAAGGGGGAAATTAATCTGATCAAATGAACTGTAAATCTGACTCCAGAAAGCTGTTCCCCACGCCTTGTTGAGCTCCTGGATTTGGTTGTTGTATTTATTCCGTAGAAATGACCGGAAACGTAATAGCGCATCGGTGTTATAGTCCTGACGAACACCTGGTTCATTGTCAAGCTGCCATCCCATTACCCGGCTGTCTTTACCATACCTTTTAGCCAGTTCAGCAATCATCTTAAGCGAATACTGGCGGTAGAAGGTGCTTGAAAATGAGGCGTGCTGACGGGCCCCATGGTCCACCGTCGTTCCGTTTTCATTCTTTATCAGGATTTCCGGATGTTTACGTGTCAACCATACCGGTGGAGTTGCGGTGGAGGTACACAATATAACTTTCAGGTTGTGCTTAGCGGCGATAGCTATAGCCTTATCCAACCAAGCAAAATCGTACTTCCCTTCTTCGGGCTCGAGCTGTGCCCATGCAAATTCGGCAAAATGGGTAAACTCAAATCCCATTTCGGACATTTTCCTTAGATCGCGGTCCCATTGACTCTCATCCCAATGTTCCGGATAATAGTAGGCTCCAACGGTAGTCAGATTCTTTTTTGGGAAAAACTCTTTTTTATCCCGGGCAATCAATCCCCAGGAAATACATAGCGAAATAACAATAAAAAATACTCTGATCATGGTTTTTACAATTAAATAAATACTCAAAAATTCATTAGTCTATTTGTGGTTGAAAAAAAAGGCACAACCCTGAAAGCTGTGCCTTTTTCTGATTAAAATACAGCTTTAAATTTTCTTTTCTATAACTGCCTGAACAACATTAAGAACATAATCACCCAGTTTTTCACATTCGGCTACCATATCCATATAGTATACCCCAACCTGGTAATCATAGGCTTTGTTGTTAACATCTTCCATATTCTTGATCTTAAGCTGGTTCCGGTAATTGTTGATTTCATTCTCCACGTTATAAGAGACATTGATGTCATCATGAACTGCTTCCGGTTTATGTAAGATCACATTCATTTGTTGTAAAGCCTGATCTACTATCGCAAACATCTGGTCCATATTATGGTTCAACGATTCGGTGAATTCGCCTTTCCCTTCATTGCGTCGTTTGATGGCACGGGCCAGGTTATTGCACGAGTCGGCTATACTTTCAATCTCCGTAACAGCCCGAAGCATGATCCGGATCTCCTCCTTGCTTTCAGAACTTAAACGACCTTCGGCCACAAAGGTAAGATAATTTGCTATTTCAACTTCCATCCGGTCGCTTATGCTTTCATACTTTTCAATCCGGCTGTAAATTTTAAGAAACTTATCTTCGTTTTTCTCATAGAACAACTCTTTCACCATGCCAAGCATACGATAGGTCCGGTCTCCATAAACGGCTATCTCCTTCTTTGCCTGCATCAACGATAGCTCGGATGTGGAAAGCATTCCCGAAGGGATATACCGAAGCTGGAATTCTTCTTCTTCGGCTACGTTTTTGGGTTTGATAACTGCCGAACAAACGTAAACATAGAATTTGACGAACCAAATCATGATTGAAACATTCAGGATATTGAACATGGTATGGAAAAGAGATAAACCATAAGATACGGATACCTGAAGAGATAGCAGTTGTTTTTGTAATTCTACGAGTTTTGGATCGGTCAACTCCGCGTTGGATGTGATAAGTGAGATTGTACGAGGATCAAGGTTTGCCAGGAACTGACTCATCTGATGCGGATCTCCCGGACCGAAACTGGAAACAATCCAGGTTACCATTCTGGTAAACGGATAGAAGAGCGTCATCACCCAGATTACACCGAACACATTAAACATTAAGTGTGCAATAGCGGCCCGCTTTGCCGAAACATTAGCCGGAATGGCTGCAATATTTGCCGTTATGGTTGTTCCAATATTTTCACCCAGAATCATTGCCGCAGCCATATCGTATGGAATCCACCCCTTTGTACACATAATAAGTGTGATGGCCACAGTGGCACTTGACGATTGAACAATAACGGTGAGAATAGTTCCGATTCCCAGAAATATCAGCAAGGAGAGATACCCCATAGAGGTATAATTCTGAAGAAAAGATAGAATCTGAGGATTGCTCTGGAGGTCGGGTACCGAGTCTTTCAGGTAGGCCAGCCCCATAAACAGGAATGAAAAACCCAGTAAGAATTCGCCGATTGATTTTCTGCGGCTTTTTTCAGAGAAGATAAGCGGAATACTCAAGCCGATAAGTGGAATGGCGAAAGCACTGATGTCTACCTTAAATCCGAAAAGCGAGATTATCCAGGCCGTAACGGTTGTTCCTACGTTTGCCCCCATGATTACTCCGATGGATTGGGCCAGTGAAAGAAGACCTGCGTTTACAAAACTTACAACCATAACGGTTGTCGCACTTGAAGATTGAATGAGAGCTGTGATGAGTACACCGGTAAGTACTCCGGTGAACCGGTTGGTTGTCATTGCCGAGAGAATAGAACGCATCTTGTCTCCAGCGATTTTCTGGAGCCCTTCACTCATTATCTTCATTCCATAGAGGAATAAACCTAATGATCCGATAAGGGTCAGAAAATCAAAAAATGAATAATCCATTTAAAAATCGTTTAATTGGATAGTAAAATCCGATTTATATTCCTAACTTTATCATGCAAATCTATAAATAAATGTTGAATAACTATGACAGAGACCATCACAATTTACTGTAAGAATAACAACGTATATAAAGATGTACCCCTGGGAGCTACCTTGCTGGATATTTATACTGCAGTGGGCTCACCGCTTAAGAACCGGCCCATGAATGCCCGGGTAAACAATAAAGTGGAAGGGCTTACATTTCGTTGTTATTACCCTAAGGATGTGGAATTTATCGATTATACACAATTGTCTGGTCAGCGTACCTACGTCCGTTCCCTCTGCTTTATTTTTTCGAAGGCAGTTCACGATGTATTGCCTACGGCTACGCTCAATTTGGAGCACCCCGTTTCCAAAGGATATTTTTGCAAGATACATAATGGGAAATCAATAGATCATCAGACCATCGAAAAGATCCGTACACGCATGCGTGAGATTATCGATGCCGACATACCTTTTCGCTTTAAGAACACCCGAACATCCGATGCAGTCAAGCTCTTTCATGAACGGGGTTTGTTCGATAAAGAGCTGCTTGTGGAAACAACCGGGATGCCCTATACAATGTATTACGACCTGGATGGCTATATCAATTATTTTTATGGTTGTCTAACACCTTCTACCGGATATATCCAACTGTTTGACATTGTTCCCTATTTCGATGGCGTTTTGCTTCGAATACCCCGTAGGTCCGACCCTCAGGAGCTTGAACCTGTAATTAAGCAGGATAAGATGTTTCAAGCTTATAAGGAGCATCTCACTCTGCTGGATACGGTGGGGCTGAATAATGTTGGCGATCTTAACAAGGCGATACGAAAAGGGATGACTCCCGAAATTATTATGGTTTCGGAAGCCATGCAGGAAAAATCTGTAGCCAAAATAGCAGAGGAAATAGCCTGCCGTTTCCGCGACAATGGGGTGCGGATGGTCCTTATCTCGGGGCCTTCTTCTTCCGGAAAAACCACCTTTTGTAAACGTCTGCAGATTCAATTGATCACCAACCTTATTCATCCGGTGAGTATTTCGCTGGACGATTATTTTCTGGACAGGGAGCATACACCTAAAGATGAAAAAGGTGAATATGATTTTGAGTCGCTTTATGCACTGGACCTCCCTTATTTTAATAGTGATCTGCAAAAGGCCATCAACGGTGAGGAAATCGCATTGCCAACATTTAGCTTTGAAACAGGTTCCCGAATTTACAAAGGCAACAAATTGAAAATGGGACCGAATTCTATTCTCATAATTGAAGGTATACATGCATTGAATCCGGAGCTCACCTCAATTTTAGATGATCACTATAAGTATAAGGTATATGTATCTGCGCTTACCTCAATTTCACTGGATAATCATAACTGGATTCCAACAACTGATAACCGGTTGTTGCGAAGGATCGTACGTGATTATCGTTTCAGAGGCTATTCGGCCAAAGACACGATCGCAAGGTGGGAGAGTGTGCGAAAAGGCGAAGATAAGTGGATTTTTCCCTATCAGGAGAATGCCGATGCCATGTTTAACAGTGCTATGTTGTATGAACTGGCAGCCTTGCGTAAATATGCTGAGCCCATTTTGATGGAAGTGCTCGAAATAGAAGAAGAGAATGCAGAGGCTTACCGTTTGCTGCGCTTCTTACGTTATTTCAATTACATTCATGAAACTGAACTTCCTCCTACATCCCTTTTACGGGAGTTCTTAGGCGGAAGCAGCTTCAGTTACTGATATCAGAAGTACGAGAATGCTTTCTTAGAGCGGTAGATTACTCCCGAAGGGTGGTAAATCTCTGCATACAGAATATATAGGCCGGCGGAAAGCTTTTTTCCGCCGTTTCCTTTTCCATCCCAAAAGAGAGAACCTTTTTGGCCGATTAATTCGTGGTTTTTCAGTATTGCTACTTGTCTTCCGGCAGGATCAAATACCATGATTCTACAACTGTAACCCGATTGATCTGTATGGTAAGCTAAATTCCAACAATTATTCTCTGGCGAGAATACCGGAATTTCAATACTGGTTTGAGGACCGTCTTTTATTACTCCATATTGAGTATTTTGGAATCCTGGAGTTCCGTGACCGGCTTCTGCCGCTGCTGTTGCCCAGTTGCGCTGGTCTTGAGTGGTCGATTCCGGATCTATCCTTTCCAATGCAAAACCTTTACTGTCTGACACAAAGGCGTTGTGCCATTTGTGACTGTAGGAGATTTCATCAATAACCTCTTTGGTGTGATGATTCAACAATACTACTGTGGAAGAGGTATTAGCCAGGGTCGGAAGTTTTACAGACCGGATCAATTCCGGAGTAGGGGTATTGTAATGCATGAGAACACCCTCCTTGTCTTTCGTTAAAACCAGATATGAATCCTTTACGATTGTAACCTCTAACCCGGATAGCGGATAAATAGTAGCCAGGCTTCCATCAATCTTACGGATGGCAATGGACAGGCTGTCTGCTCTAAGATCTCCTCCGCTGCGATTATACAACTCGATGTACTCACTTCCTCCGGTATGCGGATCGGGCAGAATTTCGTTGAATACAATGTCAAATGGTTTTACACTGAATGTAACTCCGTGATCTTCTTCATTTGGGTTGCCGATCTCGGGATTGTCGGGGGCAGGAGGTATTTCTTCCAATGAGAAGGTGAACTGAAGGCAGTTGTCGACCAACACGTTTCCCGACAAATCAGTCAGATTTTCCCAGCACAACGTATAATCTTTCCCATCTATCATAGTGTCGGGAGTTACAACAAGCAGTTGATTTGCGTTTGCCGATACAGTCTTGATTGATACCGGTCCCATTTCATCTATAGAGCAGGAAGCCGCAGATGATTCTATAGGTTCGTCGAAGGTAAATCGCAGAATCGAATCGGATATGGCTTCTATTGCAGTGATACAGGGAGGCATGGTGTCGGCCATATCAATAGAATCGCCGGTAATTAACAGATTGTCGAAAGCAAAATGATAACTGCGGGTTTTGCTGTAACGGCAATTTATCTTGAAAGTACCCGATGGCGGAATCACTACTTGTTTCAAGATGGTATCTCCTTCGAGGCGATAGGACATTTCGTCCGAAAGGCGGCTATATAATTTCCAGTGTGTTCCGTTTTCTAATCTTAGCTTTACATTCACTTCAACATCTTCCTTGTCCAGCAATCCCAATCGACCTTTGATGAGTCGTTTGGCTGTTGCCGTCCCTTTTACGCTGTATAATGATATATTATCGTCGTTGTGACCTACCTGAACATAATAATGAGTTTCATCCGGATCTATATTTTCGCCCGACGAGAGAACATAGAGCCGTACATTATTGGCATTGGATGAATTAAAATAAAGTTGAACATCCAGTTCCCATTCCATGTTTTTATTATAATTGACAGGCAATTGCAGCGAAGCATTTCCCTGTTCATACAAATCGTCAAGCTGTAGCCATCCATCGGTTGTAACATAAAATGACGCGGTATCACCTGTCCATGCATTGGTTGCAGTGATATATGACGACGAAAAAGTGTCTGAAGTCTGCGATTTTGTTAAAAAAGAAAGGAAACAGAGTAAAAAAAGAAAAATATGTTTCATAATAGTAAGGTTTTGTAGAAATAGGTATATCTTTGCAAGCCGAATGTTAACTTCGGATACTGTGCCTTGTAAAGTACAAAGATATAAAACTATTTTGCATAGAACGGAATAGTACTAATTATTTTTAATTTTAAATTGTGCTCAAAATGAAAGTAGCAATTGTTGGTGTTAGCGGAGCAGTAGGACAAGAATTCCTACGTGTGCTAGACGAGAGAAACTTCCCGATGGATGAGCTGATCCTTTTTGGTTCATCCCGTAGTGCCGGACGTGTTTATACTTTTAAAGGTAAACAGTACACCGTGAAAGAGCTCAAGCATAACGACGACTTTAAAGGGATCGACATTGCTTTCGTTTCGGCAGGAGGAGGTACTTCCATTGAGTTTGCAGAAACCATTACCAAACATGGTGCGGTGATGATAGACAACTCAAGTGCTTTCCGTATGGACGCTGATGTTCCATTGGTGGTTCCCGAGGTGAATCCGGAGGATGCATTGAACCGCCCGAAGGGGATTATTGCCAACCCTAATTGTACGACCATTCAGATGGTTGTTGCATTAAAGGCAATCGAAGGTATTTCTCACATTAAGAAAGTACATGTTTCAACCTACCAGGCTGCCAGTGGAGCAGGAGCTACTGCCATGGCAGAGTTGATAAAACAATACGAAGAGATACTGAAGGGAGATGAACCCACAGTAGAAAAGTTTGCTTATCAGCTGGCTTATAACCTGATTCCTCAGGTGGATGTATTTACCGATAACGGTTATACAAAGGAAGAGATGAAAATGTACCACGAAACACGTAAAATCATGCACTCTGATATTGAAGTCAGCGCCACATGTGTTCGTGTTCCGGTAATGCGTGCTCATTCTGAGTCTACCTGGGTGGAAACAGAAAAGCCCATCAGTGTGGAGGAAGCCAAGGAGGCATTTGCCAAAGCCGAAGGAATTGTTTTACAAGACAACCCTGCTGCAAAGGAATATCCAATGCCATTATTTGTTGCTGATAAGGAACCAGTTTATGTTGGTAGAATCCGCAAGGATCTGACTAATCCGAATGGTCTGACTTTCTGGACGGTAAGTGATCAAATTAAAAAGGGAGCAGCTTTAAATGCTGTTCAAATCGCAGAATACCTTATCAAAGTAAAAAATGTAAAATAAGATTTTCTTATAAAATAATCAACAGGCCGTCCCCATAAGAGACGGCCTGTTTTTGTGTTTATCATGTTAATTGGAAGGTGTGTAGAAAAATAATACAGGATTATCATCAAAGCCTATGTTTCCAATTGCATCTTTATATTTGTCCATAAAATAAGGTTGGTTTTCCTTATTGCTTATAATGCTATGTAGGTATTGAGCATTACAAACTCCAATAAAAGAATTCCTATCCGAACCTTTAATTTCAAAAATTGGTAAATTATCCGACTTTTCATTTAAAGAATACAAGTTATATACTCCTCTTTCTTGCTGCTTGTCTATTAGACAATAGCCTAATATCATTCCATTCTCAAGATAATTTAATAGCAAATAATCTGCAGTCTCAAAAATTGAGGTAAAACCGGTGAAGAATCCATTTTTCCCATATTTAAATATAAGGCTGGAGAACGAGTTGTTTACAGATGTGTTGAATGCCTCTTTAGGTGCCATCTTTTTAGGCGTTTCTATTACATATTTGGGATAAATTTCTTCATTATTATAATTGTATATTGTGTCACATAACGGCATAATAAATTGAATTTCATCTTCTGTTTTTGACATGGCATGACTGGAGAATGAGTACATATATCCTTCAGTCTTAATTGGATTATAGGAAATTGAAGCTATTGAATTATTTGGTTTTATTAAATCAACAAGTTGATATGCAAAATTATCCTCAAAATTAATTCGGTAATTTAGCAATAGTTTATTGTCATTTGTAAATATGGATTGCTGACAAGATTTTATCAAATCAGAATTTATACGTTCCGATTCAATAAATTTTCCATAATAGTCGTAGTGTATTAGCGCTCCTTTCATTTCATCAATTATTACTACACGTTTATTTTTTTTATCTAGGTAAAAGGCATTAATTCCAACATATTCATTCGGACCATCACCAATCTTGCCAATTTGATTAATAAATTTTCCAGTTGTATTAAAAACGAATAGGTTGGATGAATAATCCAGAATAAACAACAATGAATCGAGTTTTTCGATCATTCTTACTTCCCCGATTAAACAATCAGGTTTTGTTTCAAGAGGAAGGATATTGAAATTTTTATCTAATCGAATATTACTTATGGAGTCTTCAATTTCTTTATATGAACATTTAATGTGAATTGGATTATCTTTACTTTCATTGATATAATTACATGAATTAAATAAAGAATAAGATATAATGATTAATGCGATTGTCTTTTTTAGCATATTCATGATTTTTATTATTAATTAATTGTATTCATTTAAAGTATGTCGTTTAGAAATACTTATGAAGTTGAGTCTTCTTCTGTATAATGATTCATGACAACCCATTGATCATCCCAAAAATCAAGAAAATCATTTTTAAGTATTGGAAAATAAATGAATAGTCCTAAAATTATTATTACGAAATATGGATTTAATTTGTCTTGCTTAATCATAACACTAGTATCGTATAAATTTAAATAACATATATTACATAATAGAAGAACAGTTTTTTTACTTTTTACCCTAGTAGGACTTATTCGTTTTATTGTTAATTAATATTAATTGTTGTTTATGTGTTTTGCTATGTTTCATATTGAAGTTATGATTTAGAACGTTGCTGGTGCATAAATTATCTCTATTATGTTGAAAAGTACCCGTGAATACAAATCGCATTGATGTTCGAATTCCTCGAATAGTTCTGTAATTACTTACAGAGCTAATTCGAAATGAATATATCAGTCTGTTTTCATTCCTATATTTTTTACTAGCCAAACATATAATGCAGACACAAATTAATAGTCGTAGAATCGCAGGCATAAACGTGCCCTTCAACTTCAAGGTCTTAGTTAATCCGTTTTTATTCGGGCGATATCTATCATATTATAAGCAATGTATCCAACTATTTTCGGTTCCCGTCTTTTGTTCATTTTGGAAAGATTACTTCTCGTTACATTCTTTCCAAATCCAAGATAATAGGTTTTATTGGAGTGTGCCGAAATTATGCTAATCAAATCACGAAGACTATCACGGTTAGAGAGTTGTCCGAACATCATGACAATCAATTGATTCTAACAAGTGAAATGTTTCATGTATTTATCTCCTTCGTATTTCATAACAAGTCTTGGAATTTTATTCATGACTACTACATCTCCATCCGGGAGGCGACTTCCCATGTTTTTTCTCTCATCCTCTTTAAAGTGAAGGATATTTGCCGGAAAGTGAAGGTTATTTCTCAAAAAGTGAAGGATATTGGTGAAAAAGTGAAGGATATTTGATTGTTTATTAATTGTAATTAATTGATGGATAGCATTTTATGTGTACAGGTGAAGGAAGTGAAGGATATTTTCGTGAAATCTGTAAGGTAATTCAACAAGTAAGGCCAGTTGTGCGGAAACCCGGTACTTTTTATCGGCAAAGATATATCTTTCAATCCCCAAAGATATATCTTTGAGAAACCGTTCCTATATCTTTGAACATTCAAACATATAGGAATGGAAACCGGTCCGGAACCAAATTCATTACGAATCAAAAGAAAGACATGCCTCAAAAAATCAGGTACATTTTGGACAGGAAGTATATACTTTTTGGTAAATAAGTATATACATTTTAGGCAAAAAGTACTAACAAAACAGAGAAGATTTTTATATGTCTGCGATTGGTTACTTCTGTTTTAATGCTTCTCTACGTTCCTTTTCGCGGTCTCTAAGTTTTTGCTGATAGAGTTTCTCCTTTTGTTTACGTTCGGCTTCACGCTTTTTGAGTTGCTCTTTATAGGCCCGTTCCTTTTCTTTAAGGAGTAATTTCCGTTCCTTGATCTTCTGTTTACGGGCAGCTTCTGCTTGCTTCAACCGATCTTTTTGTCCCTTTTCAAGCGCTTTCTCCCTGTCGGCTTTAGCTTTGAGCAAAGCTTGATTCTCAATTTCCTGCTTTTTCAGGATATCGGCACGTTCTTTCGCTATTTGTTCCTGTAGCTCCTTGTCTGCCTTTTGTTTGGCTTCAAATTCTTCACGTTGCTGTTTCTTTAGGGCCTCTTCTTCTGCAGCTTCCTTTGCACGGATTGCCTGAATTTCTTTCAGAGTCAACTCTTTTGATTCAGGAACAATTGATCCGGAAATGCTATCTGCACGAAATTCGGTTTCCGGCAGTGTATCCTGTATTATATTATTCACCCGGGTACTATCCGTTGGAAGATCTATCGCCTTTTCTGTTCGATCTATTTGAAGTGAATCAATTGGTCGTTGTATGAGTTGAATTGAATCCGGAACGGCAGACTGTGTATTCGTAGAATCTGCTTGTTGATCTGTAACATCAGATACGAATGACGATGCCGGAATCTCGGTTGTTTCGTCTGCTTGATCCATTAGCCGGATACGCCAGCGTGATACGATTTCGGGAGCTGATTCGCCAAAGTTTTCATTGAAAAAAGTAATGTATTCGTCTAATGTCTTGCCATGAATCAGCACCTCATAATTGGATTCGGAGATGGGTAGGATACCTACAGCTTTTTCGATATTCGCAGCATATCCGGATTCTGAATGGATCATACGGTAATACTGCAGAATTTCTTCCATCCCAACAAAACCACGTATAAAGAGCATATTCATTTCTCCAAAAGATTCGCTGCTTAAGTCGAATTCCTTTATCATAAAGTTGACAAAATTATAGGAGGCTACAGTGAAAAGGAGTTGATTCAGTTCCACTTTTCCTGCTGGATAAATTAGTAACATCCGATAAGGCTCATTTATTCCGGCAGTAAAGGTACGGGTTGAATCGATTGCGCCTGGCTCGATCCCATCTTGCAGCCCGAAGCGCATATTCCATTTCATCCCGGTAATATCCCCTTGTACCATAGAACGTCCGCGCAGGACTCCCTTGAGCATTTCGCCAGCCAGTTCAGTTACATCGGCTTGAGGATATTTCTCTACCAATGCTTTGAGAGCCTCTTTGAAACGGTTGGCATCGCCTGACTGAACATACGTAAGAGCTTCAAGGAATGTGAATTTCGGTAATAGCTTGGATAACGGATAGGCGGTTGTTACCTTCCTGTAATTTTCTCTTACATTGGTTGTGTCGCCGGCCAGATATTGATTATAGGTCTTTTCGTAAATGGAATCCTGTACACGGTCCATCATACGGATATTATAAGCATAATTGGGGTCTGCGACTGCCAGAGCATAATCACTTTCCGGAAAAGTTTGCATAAGCTTACTCTTATATTGGGCTGCAAGCGAACGGTCTTCCAATCGTAATCCCATCAGATAAAATTGATAATAGCTGTCTAAACGATATTTATTTTGAGGAAAGCGTCTGTCCAACGTTTCAAAGGTTTCAATAGCCAGTGGAAGGTCTTCCAGTTTGTCTTTATATATTTTTCCCATGTTAAAGAGCCCGTCGGCAATTATAAGATTCGATGCCAGCTGATCTTCTTCCGTTAGTGGGATCTGCTGGAGGTAAAATGCCGGATCTTTTGGATCTTGAGAAGCTACAGGCGAAGGTAGAGAATCTACAGAAACTACCTGATTTCCCCTGTCGGGAGCAGTGCCTTGTGCATTGTCTGAAAGTACATTACTATCCTGATTATCAACGAAGGTATTCATTGCTTTTTTAAGTCTGCGCCAATTGTCTTCAAGTAATCGTCTTCCCCAGCGGGCCTGAAACTGTCTTTTCCCATCGGCAACAGTTTGAGGATTGTAAAAGTAAAATGAATTCTCTCCTGTTGCTACCGGCATGGTAACTGTTCGGGTTCCTGTGCCAGTACGGTTTATTCCGCTTCCTTTGGCATCCTGCTCGGCTAAGAAAGCGGCTTGTTCAGCTGCTCTTTTTTGTTCTTCCTCGTCCTTTTTTACTTTATCAATAATTTTACCAATAACGGCAAGTCGTTCCGGTTCGCTCATTTTGGCAAGGGTTTGCAGACTGTCTTGCAGATGAACGGCTTCAGTATGGATAACAAGCTCGTCCAGAATGACAGACTGTTTAGCAACCCGTTCGTAATCGCGGTGTTTTTTATCCAGAGCAGTTAATGCTCCCAGGAAACAGGGCTGTGCTTTTTCGTAGGCACGTTGTTTGAAATAGATATCTCCGAGACGAAGTTGACAGATCGCTTTATCCAATCCGTTCCGTTTACTTTTTTCGATTGCTGATTCGTAACTTTCGATGGCACGGATTGTGTCTTGCTGACTCATATACACATTCCCGATAGCATAGTACACCTGATCTAAGTAATCTACATTCTTTTCGCTACGGGCCATACTCTGCAATCTGCGAATTACTTTAGTTGCATTTCCTCCGGGAAAAACTTCGGTCTGACGGATACGCGCTGCAAATTCCATTTCGTATGGGGGATTTGCACTGATAACCTGGCCAAAAGCTTTATAAGCCAGACCATCCAATTCTTCACCAGCATATAATTGACCTAGAAGATATTTCATTCGGGTACGCTGTTTCCTGTTTTTCTCTGCTTTGATGGCAGTTATAAGGTAGGGGATAGCCTCTTTGCTCTGCTTGCTTTTAATCAGATAATCTGCATATACTGAAGCATACCTGCGTTGCTTACTTTTGGGAATGCCATTGATATTTAATTTATTCAGGATGTCTTCCGACTCATACATCCACCCCAGCTCAGCATAAGACCTGGCTTGCCAGAGTTTCGCTTCGGCAACCATTTCTTCATCCTGGGCATAATGACGGGCAATATAGGAAAAAGTGGCCGAAGCCTGTAAAAAGTCAGCATTGTAAAATTGACTTTCACCCAATAGCAGCCAGCACTTCTTTAAAAATGGGTTGTACTCTTCCATCTCCTGCAACGCTTTTTGCTTGGGGTCATTTCGCCAACCCGGTTTCTTAAGCGGTTTTGTCTGTATGGAATGGAGTTTAATGGCTTTGTTACTCTTCTCTATCGCACGGTCGAAAGATCCTCCTGTAGTTTGTTTTTCTTTAGAGAGTCCGCTTACCGGATACATAAGCAGCTGTTCGGTATAATTATCTTTATGTCCGTCTTGAAGCGATTTCATTGATTCGTCGAAGGATGTCTTGCCGTTGAAGTAGATATTATACCGGGAGGTAAAGGCATGATAAAACCTACTGGACATCGTATTTTCTTTTGTACTGCACGATGCCAGCAACACAAACACACATAATGCGCTTATATAGCCGGTCTGTTTTTTCAATGTTGCCTGTTTTAACAACTTAATAAACAGAAATGAACCTGTTTTATTGTTTTTTTCGGAAGAATAATAGCCCTTTTGCCACTAAAAAGAAAATGACCAATACCAGAATGATAAAAGCTCCCGAAGGTACGTTTAATAAATAGGACAAGATTAATCCTGACAAACATCCAATAAATCCTATAAAAATACTTCCCCAGATAATCTTATTAAAATTGGATGTGAAGAGATTGACGGTTATCTGTGGCAGAGTTACCATAGACATAAGCAGCATAATTCCAACCAAACGGATAGACAGTACAATCGTAATGGCAATAAAGCACATCATGGTATATTCCACCAGTTTTACCGGCAAACGTTGGGTTAACGCAAAGTCGTTGTCGAATGCTACATAAAGAATTTCCCTGTGGAAAAGCACGAAAAAAACAATAAGTACAACCGACAATATACTTATCCAAAGGATATCGGTATATGAAATGGTAAGAATATTTCCGAAAAGGTAAGCGGATAGGTTAGGAGCAAACCCCGGAGTCATAAATATGGCGATAACTCCCAAAGCCATACCCAGAGACCAGAACCCGGCTATAGCCGAATCTTCCCTCACCCCCTGTTTGCGGCTAACCCATTCTACTCCGAAGGCGGAAAGAATAGAAAAGATCAAAGCCGAGAGAATAGGATTTATGCCGGCAAAAAAGCCGATACCTAATCCTCCGAATGAGGCATGGGTGATTCCGCCGGTAATAAACACCAACCTTCTGGATACGATATAGGTGCCAACAATTCCACAGGCAATCGCTGTTAGAAAGCTTCCTATCAAGGCGTTTTGAAAAAATGCATATTGCAGTAGATCTGTCATACGTCAGGCGTGTATACGTCGTTCACCAAGAATCAGAAATGCTTCATCTTTCAGAGCATCGGGCAATTCGATACCCCGTAAAAGCAGGCTGCGGATCCATCCGGCCACTTCAACTTCCTGAAGCGTATAGAGAACTTCACGGAATTCTTCAACTTCATTTTCCGAATATGCATCTGCAGCGGTACCGATGAAACGATCCAGATCTTCATCTTCGTAATATTCTATTTTCTTGCTTACAGCAGCAAGCAGGCTGTCTTTTTCGCAGGTTTCATGCTGTCCGCAGCATCCTTCAGATATCTCTTTCGGCTCGGGAATTTCCTTGATTTCTCCCCTCTCCAACATCCCCTGCAATTTCTTATTCCGCAAATGACCAGCAATGGCGGCAAGGATACCCAATACAATAATTCCAATAACGATAAACCACATAGAGCCAATAATTTAATCTTTAATATCAAAACCAGCTTTTAGTAAATCATTCCAAAAATTTGGATATGATTTGCTCACCACCTCCGGATCAGCAATACAGATTCCCTGAGGGAGTGCAAGAGCTACCGGAGCAAAAGCCATGGCCATACGATGATCTTCATAGGTGTTGATCACCGGGTGATCCATTGGTTCGCAACGCTCTCCATTCCATTCCATCACACTGTTTCCTTCAACATTAATCAGATAGCCAAGTTTTCGCAACTCGTTACATAAGGCTTCGATGCGATCGGTTTCTTTTATTTTCAAACTCTGCAATCCAGAGAAACGGAAGTGTACGTTAAGTAACACACAAGTAACCACAAAGGTTTGTGCAAGATCGGGTTCATTCACAAAATTATGATTGAACTTCGTGCATCGGTTTCCGTTCTTTTTTAAAAGAACCCCCTTGTTTGTGTAAGAGGTTGTAATACCCAGTTGCGTAAATAGTCCGGCTACGGCCGAGTCTCCCTGTAAACTATTTTTAAACAACCCTAACAATTCAATTTCAGCATCTTGGTTCAGGGCCGCCATTTGATACCAATACGAGGCGGCGCTCCAATCGGATTCCACGGTAAAGGGGACCGGCTTATATTCCTGAGGCAATACTTTTATAGTCTGACCAGACCAATTCGCCTTCACCCCGAACTGTTCCATCAGCTGAAGGGTGAGTTGGATGTAAGGGCGGGATATTATGTTACCTTCCAGATGGATGGTAAGTCCTTTTTCCATAAGCGGGGCAACCATGAGAAGTGCCGAAATATATTGGGAACTGATTCCTCCGGACAGAGAAATCTCTCCGCCCTGCAATGCACTTCCAAAAATCCGCAACGGAGGATAACCCTCTTTCTCAATGTACTCAATACGGGCGCCTAAGGAGTTCAAGGCATCAACCAGTAGCTTGATGGGCCGGTTCTTCATGCGTTCGGTTCCGGTTATTGTCCATTCTCCCACAATTTTTGAAAGGAAAGCGGTTAAAAACCGCATAGCGGTTCCTGCTGCTTTAATGTCAAAATCGCGGCCATCCGAATTAAGGGCATTTACCATTACTTTTGTATCATCGCAATCGGATAAATTAACGATGTCGTAAGCACTGTAACTTAATGCATGTAAGATCAGTGCACGGTTACTGATGCTTTTAGATGCCGGTAACTGAATGGATGCCTGTAATTTGGAAGGCGCTTTTATCTGATATTCCATTGTCTCATCTCTGTTCGTTAGGAAGTACAAAAGTACGGATTTTTATCGGATTGTCTCCTGTTTGTTAGGAATTATGCCATCTCTTTCTTTACCTTTGTAATTCAACTGGAAAAGAACATAGGTATGATTGTGACGAGAGATACTGAGATATTGAAAGACATTGAGCTGGTGGCCACCATTGGATTCTTTGATGGAGTGCATTTGGGACATCGGTTCCTGATTGAAGAAATGCTATCAGTAGCAAGGTCCAGAAAGCTTCCTGCAGCTGTAATTACCTTTCCCGAACATCCCAGAGCAGTGCTTCATGCCGATTACCAACCCAAATTATTGAATAGCTTTGAAGAGAAGTTGATGCATCTGGAATCTACCGGAGTAGATTATTGTATCGTACTTGATTTTACTCCTGAACTTTCTCAATTGTCGGCCAAAGAGTTTATCCAAGAGATCTTGTGTAAGCGAATTCATGTGAATACATTGCTGATTGGGTACGATCATCGTTTCGGCCGTAATCGGGCGGATGGTTTCGAGCAGTATGTAGAATACGGAAAGAGTTGTGGGATGGATGTGATACAGGCTTCACCCTACAGCCCCGGAATGGAGCATGTTAGTTCGTCTGAGGTCCGTAAGCAATTAGACCATTGTCGTGTTGACAAGGCTGCGGCTTTGTTGGGCTATCCATACATGATCAAAGGAAGTATTGTAAGCGGTTATAAAATTGGTAGAACAATTGGTTTTCCTACTGCCAATATAAGGGTAGACGAGCCATTTAAAGTTTTGCCGGGAATCGGGATCTATGCGGTTTGGGTAAATTTGAACGGGGTACGTTACAAAGGAATGCTGTATATCGGATGCCGGCCAACCATAGACAATAACTTGGATATGGCTCTTGAAGTCAATATTCTGAATTTTAGCGGCGACATTTACAACGCTCAGCTGGAGGTTGTATTTGTTCGTTTTATGCGCGAAGATATTAAATTTGAGAGTCTGGAGGCTTTACGCGCCCAGTTGGAAATTGATCGGGAAGAGGTGGATGCGCTTCTGTCCGGATTGGAATAAATTAGTAATATTAAAACAGCAATATGGAAGCTTTTTATGATGCCTTGGATTTACTAAGCGGTATGATTCGCATTCCTTCATTTAGCCGTGAAGAAAACGATGTAGCCGATTATCTTTTTTCTGAATGGACAAAGGCTGGCCATAAAGTAAACCGCGCAGGGAATAATCTTTGGATAGTTGCTCCGGGTTTTGAATTGGGGAAACAAACCATATTGCTTAACTCCCACATAGATACGGTAAAGCCTGTAGCTGGATGGAGCAAGGATCCGTTTGCTGCTGATGCCGGTGAAGACGACCGCCTGTATGGGTTGGGAAGTAACGATGCCGGCGCCAGTGTTGTTTCATTGTATGAAGCTTTTATGATTTTAAGTAAAAAGAGCCAACCATCCAATTTGATTTTCTTAGCCTCGTGTGAAGAAGAGGTATCCGGGAAGAATGGTCTGGAATTGGCTCTTGCCGAGTTACCTCCCATTCATTTTGCAGTGGTGGGCGAACCTACGGAGATGCAACCGGCTGTTGCCGAAAAAGGATTGATGGTGTTGGATTGTATCGCTTCGGGAAAGGCTGGTCATGCTGCCAGAAACGAGGGGGTGAATGCCATCCTTTTGGCTATGAAGGACATTGAATGGTTTACTACGTATCAATTTCCAGAAAAAAGTGATTTTCTGGGCCCGGTAAAAATGTCGGTTACGGTAATTCATGCCGGAAGTCAGCATAATGTAATTCCCGATAGATGCGAATTTACGGTAGATATCCGGACCAATGAGTTCTATACGAATGAAGCATTGTTTGATCATATAAAACAACATATAGATAGTGAAGTGAAAGCCCGGTCTTTCCGATTAAACTCTTCACGAACCGAGGTTACCCATCCCTTCGTTCAAAGGGCGATCCTTTTGGGTAAAGAGCCTTTTGGGTCTCCTACGTTGTCGGACCAGTCACTGATGCGGTTCCCTTCGGTCAAAATCGGACCGGGAAAGTCCTCCCGCTCGCATACAGCGGACGAATTTATTTGTCCTTCCGAAATAAGGGAGGCCATTGATACCTATATACGGTTATTAGACGGATTACAACTCTGATGCATGCTTCGTAAAATAATAGAAACCATTGGCACACGTTACCTGGTCGCTTTCCTTAATCTGATACTTCTAGTTCTCAATGCACGCGCCTTGGGAATTCATGGCGTAGGACTGATTGGGTTGGTATTGGCTGCAGTAAACATCGTAATGATGTGTAACAGTGTACTCAGTGGAAACACTATCGTTTATTTTATGAACCGGTATCCTTCTTTTCAGGTATTTATACCGGCCTATCTGTGGACAATTAGTATGGGAGCTTTAGCTTCTTGTATGATGTGGATATGCGGACTTATCCCTGAAGGATACGGAATGCATGTCTATCTGCTATCTTTACTCCTTTCTCTTACAGCTGCCAATGCACGCTTTTTACTTGGAACAGATTGCATACGAAAATTTAATCTGACATATGCATTACAGGGCGGATTGCTCTTTGTCGCTGTTTTGATTCTTTACTATGTATTTGATGTGAAAACGGTAGATGCCTATATCTGTGGGTTGTACATTGCAAATGGAACCGCATGGATGATAAGCTTATTATGGGTGGTGCCTTTGTTGAAGCGGGGTACATGGAACGAATTACCATCCTTAACCTGGAATATGTTTTTGTACGGTCTTTGGGCCGGAGTTGATAACCTTGCAGAGCAATTCACCAGCCGCATTAATTACTTTTTACTGCAACGATTCAGTGGAGTTGGAAGTGTCGGCCTGTTTGATGCCGGAACCAAGGTGTCAGAAAGCGTTTGGAATATTAGCAGAAGTATTTCTTTTATCGTTTTTGGCAAAGTTGCACAAACAGAAGATGCAAATATTCAAAAGCGTATCACCATTCAGTTGGTATGGCTTACCTTGTTGGCTACTACTATTGTCATGTTGTTCGTTTTACTTATTCCGGAATTCGTATTTACATCCTGGTTGTTTGGTCAGGAATTTTCCGGTATCCGGAAAGTAATCATATGCTTGACTCCGGGGGTGATTGCCTTGGCCTGTAACAGTATATTCAGCCATTTTTTTATCGGAAGCGGAAGAGTCCGTATAAGCACAATCAGCTCATTACTAGGTCTCTCTGTGTTATTGCTGACAGGCTCACTCCTTATTCCCGTATCAGGGGTTCCGGGAGCTGCTTTATCTGGAAGTGCAGCTTATCTGTCGATGCTTTCGTTTTCTATCATTCAGTTTTGCCGCATTACAAGTACCCGAGTGGGTGAATTGCTGCCCGATAAAACTGATATTACCTCCATCTGCAGAAGAATTCGGAATTTGGTTTCCCGTTCCGGACAATCTTGATCTCTTTCTTTCTCAGGCAACCGGTTGTTGCCTGATTTAATCTATGATTTGAATTAGTCCAACCAGGGGGCCGGATTTAGCTTCGTTTTTTCTTTCCAGAGTTGAAAATGCAGGATTGTTGCATTGCCATCTTCACTATCCGTAAAGATCTTCCCGATGGATTGACGGGTCGATACCCTGTCGCCGGCTTTTACATAAACCTGACTCAGATTGCTGTAAACTGTAAGGTAATTACCATGACGGATAATTACGGAATTGTTATACCCGGGAACAACAAATACACGGGTTACCTCTCCATTAAATACGGCACGCGCATCGGCTCCGGGTGAGGTCTGGATATCAATACCGCTGTTGTTTGTACGAACATATTTCAGATCCTGGTGTTGCTGTTCACCAAAGGTGCCAACAATCGTGTGTCTGCCGGTTACAGGGTAGGGCAGGCGACCCTTATTATTGGCAAAATTATCCGATAATTTCTTTTCTTCACGGGTCATGGCATAACCGCCTTTTACATCCGCTACACGTTCCTCCCGTATGGGTTCGGGAGCTGGTTCTTCTTTTTCTTCAACATATTTTTTACCAGAAGCTTCGGCTTTTCTTTTTCGCTCTTCGCGGGCAATACGAGCTTTTTCGGCACGTTCACGTTCGGCCTTTTCCCGTGCCAAGCGAGCCTCTTCTTCAGCTTTAGCAATTTCAAGAGCAATCTGTTTCTCGATTTGTTGATTTAACGCTTCGGCCTGTTGCTTCTTTTTCTTCAGTTGAGCCTGCAGATCGCGTTGTTTCTTATTAAGTTGCTGTACTTCGGTTTTCTGAGTAGACTCTTCGTTCTCCAGTTTTTTATTTTCGGTTTCCCTTACACCCAGCAAAGCCTGCTTTTCACTTCTGGTTTTTTCCAAAGTGCTGCGCTTAAGTTCTATCTCTTTCTGTTTTTCGGAAATTTCGATAGCCTGACGTTTTTGCCAGTCGGCATATTCTTTCAGATAACGCATCCGGCGAATGGACTGTGCGAAGTTGTCGGCCGACAGGATGAAGAGCAGCTTGTCTTGCGAACTTCTTCTCTTGTACATGCCACGTACAGATTTACCGTAGTTTTTCTGTTTAGTTTTAAGCTCTCCTTCAAGACGACCGATTTCCCGGCGCATTCCATTTATTTGAGAATCTATCCCTCCGATCTCCTGATTCAGAATACTTATAACTTTTTTGCGCGAAAGAATTTGCTTGGAAAGCAGGTTAAGCCTGTTCAATGAGCTACGGGTTGATATTTTAGTTTCATTCAATAGTTGGCTTGTCATCTCAATTTCTTCCAGCGCTTTTTTTCGCTGATTTTCCAACTGCTTGACCCTTGCGGAATTCTGACTGAAAGCTACCAGTCCTGAAAGTAAGAATAATGCAATCCAACCGTATCTCATTTGCTTAAATTACTTAATGCTTTAATAATCTGCGCATAGGTGATGCGCGTATATTTAGAGGGAATGGTGAAATCCATTCTCACGGGAACGTCTGGTTCTATTTTATTGAAATTGAGAGTAAGACTACCCTTGTTTTCGTTGCCTGAAACTACCTGAGCTTTCATTCTCATTGGGAAAGATTGTGAATTGGCCTGCTGAAAATCGGTATACTCCCATTGAAGCTTCTGACTTCCGGTAGCATTGGCAATTAACGTTGATACTAATTTTTCTTCGTTATCAGCGGTAAATGTGTAGTGCAAGCCGGTCTCGTCTTTTGTTCTTAATTCCGCCAAACCTTCATTTTCAACATAAAAAAACTGAATGAATTCTTCGGGACTGATACTCTGCTTCCCTGGTAAAAACAGGTGGTTTGTAAATAATGCCTGTAGATTGTAGAAGTTGAAGTCGACCGGAGTTTCGCCCTTCAGGGATTCATAGCTTTCCAATACATAGCGTTTATTCATCCGGTCCATCATCTTTACACTGTCAATGCTGAACTCCATCCTAAAAACCTCAATACCCAGAAAAGGCTGGACTGACAACTGAAATACGCTGTCTTTTACTATCTTCATATCCACTCTGGAACTTAAGCTCTTTCCGGGTATGTTCAAGTCTGCATTCATTCTTGCCGAAAGGGTTTGGAACTGCAATGCCTTTTGTTGAACAGAAGACATAAATACTTCTTTTTCTTTAAAAACACCTTCTCTTCCGGATGTTGCTTTACGCGCTGTTTTACATCCGCATACAAGTATAAGTGTAGCAGTAATCAGTAAAAGTATATATTGTTTGTTCCGTTTCATTTTACAACCTCTTCAATGTAAATTTTTTCTGCAATCTTCCGGTCCAGGATTTCACTTTCCTTTCCTAGTTCTTTTGCTTTAATCCATTGTTCTACAGCTTTCTCCTTCTCTCCGCTCATGTACAGGATATCTCCGTAATGGTCGGCCAATTCCGGACTTTTGGTCGTGTCTTTGCTGATGGCGTTTTCAATATAAATTTTAGCCAGAGTGTAGTTGCCCTGCATAAAAAATACCCATGCGTAGGTATCCAGATAGGTACTGTTATCCGGCTGCAGTTTAATGCATTGTGCACTCATACGCTCAGCTTTTTTCAAATCTTTCTTGTCCAAAGTAAGAAAATAACTGTAATTGTTAAGTACAACAATGTTTTTGTCGTTATATTTCAAGGCCTCTTCGTAGGCTTCATATGCCTTTTCCTGATTTTTCATCTGATAATGGATGTCACCTATCTGTCCGTAGAAATCGGAGATCAGGGAGGTGTTTTCTTTATCAATAATCTGAATTCCGGCCTGGTATGTTTCCAGAGCCTTCTCATATTCCTTTAACTGGTAATGGGCAATACCAAGGTAGAAATAGTATTCGGGGGCATCAGGGAACAGCTCCTGGCATTTCAGGCAAATCCGCTTTACCTCCTCCATATCGTTTGCCTTGAGAGACAGATTAAGCAACTGTTGCCAGGCACTGGCATTGTCGGGTTCCATTTCAGTAACCAGTTGGAACTGGAACCGGGCCTCTTCCGTTTTTTCCTGCATTGCAAGCAGACTTCCATACATGAGTTTGAGTTGAGTCTCCTCCGGATGCTGTTCGAGTAATGTCTGAAATAATATATTGGCCCCTTCAACATCCTGCTTGTTTTGTTGCAAACGAACAATGTAACGTGAAAGGATATTCACTTTGGTTTCCACGTCCAGATCATTATTTACCAATGCACTGCGAATCTGAGTCTCGGCGGCTTCTTTATCTCCAACCATTTCGTAGTAGTTGGCCATCGAAACTATATAATATGGATTTGCAGGATCAATCTCATGGGCTTTGTTATAGCAAAGCAGGGCTTTGTCTGTATTATTCTTTTCCAGATACAAATCTCCCATTACAATCTGGTAACGGGGTTCCATAGGATATTTTGCGGCCAGCTTTTCAATCTCTTTCATAGCCTTCTCAGGCTCGTTCAACGAGTTGTAAAGCTTGTATTTTTGTATGGAGATCGCCTCATTCATACCCACACTATTTTCCAGAGCATCGTAAGCATCAATAGCTTTTCCTATTTCTCCCTCCTGTGTAAGCGATTCGGCAAGGTAATAGTTCAGGTCCGTCTTGTCAGGAAATTTCTGAATCAGGGTTTCGTATTCAGCACTGGCATCCGAAAACATGCCTAATCCCCTGCTTACTGTGGCCAGGGCCATGCGGTAGGTGAAGTTATCCGGTGCATGATCTACCGCCTTTTGGAGTAAACCTACCGCTTTTTCAGGCTTATCCATCTCAACATAAAAAGAGGATAATTCAAATAGCACGGGTGAAGATGTAGAATCAATCTCCAGACAATGTGTAAACAAATCAAATGCCGCATCGTACTTTCCTGCGTTTTTTTGTTTTACTCCTTCATAAAAGAAATAATCCAATTTGCGCTGGATGTCGTTTCCCGGCTTCACATAAGTTGTCTGACTTTTTATTTGATTGGTTGCCGGAACCGGACTTACTGAAGCCAGAAGCATGAATATTAAGCCGGAAGGTATGATTCGTTTCAACATGTGCAAGCTTATTTTCGTATGTTCTTAATCTGATTAATGCTTTCCGGTGTGACCAAAGCCTCCGGCTCCCCTTTCGGTTTCATCCAACAATTCAACCGGCTCCCATGCAACATGTGCATGTGCAGCAATTACCATCTGGCAAATCCGTTCGCCATCCTGAACAGTAAAAGGCTCATTGGAAAGGTTGACAAGGATAACTCCGATCTCCCCTCTGTAATCGGCATCAATTGTTCCGGGGGTATTCAGAAGCGTGATGCCATGTTTAATGGCAAGACCGCTGCGGGGCCTCATCTGGGCTTCGTAACCTTCGGGCAAGGCTATAAACAGACCTGTTGGTATAAGCTTTCTCTCCAATGGATTAAGCACCACCGGTTCAGAAAGGTTTGCCCGGATATCCATCCCGGCCGAAAGAGGCGTCGCATATCCGGGAAGCGGATGATGCGACTTATTTACTATTTCTATTTTCATCTGTGCTTATTGATTAACAGGCACGAAGATACAATATTTCTCAGTTCTTCCAATCTCCGTTCTCTTTTATTAACTCAACTAAGCGTTCTACGGCCTCATTTTCAGGAATATTTTTTTGTACACACACTTTCCCTTTATATAAACTGATCCTTCCAACCCCTGCACCAACATATCCGTAGTCGGCATCGGCCATTTCACCGGGCCCGTTAACAATACACCCCATAATACCTATTTTTAGTCCTTTGAGGTGAGAAGTTGCCTTTTTTACCTTTGCAATGGTAGTCTGCAGGTTGTAGAGCGTTCGTCCGCAACCCGGACATGAGATAAATTCGGTCTTACTGATACGCACCCTGGTAGCTTGAAGGATACCAAACATACAGTTGTCCGTTACCAGAACATTCCCATCCTGATTTATCAACATGATCCCATCGCAGAATCCATCTAAAATTAATGCCCCCAAATCGGCAGACGATTTTATTTGAAGTGTTTCTACATCCGTTTCCTTATACTCGCGGTTTAAAATAACTGGTACATCGCATCCGTAGGCCATAAGCTTATGCATAAAAGCTCGTTGAGCTCCTAATCCGTTTGCATGGTGAGAGCTTAAAATTACGACCGCAGATGGGTCATTCTTTAAAATAGCAAGCATCTCTTCATTTAAATCTGCATAGGTCAGACGAATGAACTTGATTGATGCATTGTAGTTATGCATTTCTGCTGCATTGGAAGCAACAAAATAGGGGAACACATTCTCTTTTTCTTTCCATCTATGGGCATCAACAATAAACTTAATATTGCCAGGAAGACTATCTGGGTCTACTGCTCCCACGTAAACATAGTCGGGCTTGGCTTCTGGATTGAATTCAAAGCTTAGTCCGTTGCTCCTGTCCGATACAACAACGGGAATACCCTCACCCCCAATACCTTCTACGATCCTACTTTTTCTGCGTGCCGGTTTTATCTTGTCGAATCCCGGGGCGACAGTTCCCTCCACTCTTGGAGCTCCAGCTCTTTTTTGTACATATTCTGCTAATTTACGAGCTACCGGAACTTCTGCCTCGGGCTCTTCGCTGAGTGAAACCCGTATAGTGTCGCCAATTCCATCGTGAAGCAATGTGCCTATGCCTACAGCCGATTTGATTCGTCCGTCTTCGCCGTCGCCTGCTTCCGTAACACCTAAGTGCAAAGGATAAGCCATTCCCTCGGCATCCATGGTCTTAACCAACAGACGTACAGTCTGAACCATAACCACCGTGTTGGATGCTTTGATTGAGATTGCCACATTATGAAAATTTTCTTCCCGGCAGATTCTCAAAAATTCCATGCAGGAAGCTACCATACCCTCAGGTGTATCGCCGTAACGGCTCATTATACGGTCCGATAAAGAGCCATGATTTATACCTAGTCTGATAGCGGTGTTGTGTTCCTTGCACAAATGAAGGAAAGGAATGAAGCGTTCCCGGATTTTTGCGATTCCGGCATTGTATTCCTCATCGGAGTATTCTCTGATGTTAAATATCTTACTATCCACATAATTACCCGGATTGATACGTACCTTCTCCACTACCTGAGCAGCGGCATCTGCAGCTTTGGGGTTAAAGTGAATATCGGCAACAAGCGGATTTGTATATCCTCTCCGGGTGAGTCCCTGTCTTATCACACCCAGGTTTTCGGCTTCCCTGATTCCCTGAGCCGTGAACCGGACATAATCTGCACCGGCATCGATGATGCGTATGGCTTGTTCGACACATGCATTGGTATCCAGTGTGGATACATTGGCCATTGACTGAATAAGGATGGGGTTGTTGCCACCCAGTTGTTTGTTTCCTATCTGAACAACCGACGATTGCCGGCGATTATAATTGAAATAATCCATCTGTATTATGCATTAGTGAATAACAAGGAGTCTTCTCTTTGTTAATTAACAAGGGGCAAACCTTTTGGTTCGCCCCCGATCTGTTAATTTGTTTTATACGTGTAAGAAACCTTGGCGAGGTCTTCATTCGCCTGAATGATTTTTTTCTTCAGATCCTCCTTATATTGATCCAATTTTTCCTGCAGTTTGTCATCTCCTACAGCAAGCATCTGGACAGCCAGAATACCCGCATTTAGTGATCCGTTGATTCCAACGGTTGCGACAGGAATACCCGGAGGCATTTGTACGATGGCCAGCAATGCATCCATGCCGTCGAGTGAAGCATTGATAGGTACTCCAATCACCGGAAGGGTGGTCATGGAGGCAATCACGCCACACAGATGGGCAGCCATGCCTGCAGCAGCGATTATAACCTTAATGCCACGTCCTTTGGCATTTTTGGCAAACGCTTCAACTTCTGCTGGTGTACGGTGTGCCGACAAAGCATGCATTTCGAAAGGAACCTGCATCTCGTCCAAAAATTTGGCAGCCTTTTCCATTACCGGAAGGTCGGATGTGCTACCCATTATTATACTAACTATCGGAGTCATTTTTTTATTTAGCAATTAATTGTTCATAATCAGCTGCAGAAAGCAGGCTGTCCAATTGGGCTGCATCTGCAACAGAAATCTTAATAATCCATCCTTCTCCGTATGCATCTTCATTGATAAGCTCAGGCTTTTCTTCCAATGCACCGTTTACTTCAAGCACTTCGCCGGAAACAGGCATAAACAGATCAGAAACTGTTTTAACCGCCTCAATGGAGCCAAACACCTCTTCAATCTCAACGGTTTCACCTTCTGTCTGAACGTCAACATATACAATGTCGCCTAATTCACTTTGTGCGTAATCAGTAATACCCACATAAGCCACGTTGCCTTCAACGCGGATCCATTCATGATCCTTTGTGTACTTTAGTTCTGCAGGGAAAATCATAATTCTAGTATTTTATTAGATGAATAAATAGATATAACTCAAAATCGATGCTGTAAAGGTACAGAAAAATCCCAGTATAAAACCAGCATAAACCTGCATTGGTGTATGTCTGCCAAGAAAAATTCTGGAAGTGCCAACCAACCCGGCAATAATGAAAAGCAGGATAAAGGCCCAATAAGGATTTTGCTGATGCAGGCGGCATATTCCCATTATGGCACCGATGAGTCCGCCAATCCCCATAAGGTGGGCACTTATTTTCCAGAAAATATTGATCGCCATGCCGATAAGTAAACTAATCGCTGTTGCTCCCAGCAATACAAGAATCCATACAGGCATCATCAGTTTTAGCATAAGATAAAAACAGGCTCCTATGGATACTATAAAAATGAAATAGGGCACAAAGCGCTCCTTCCGGTCCGTCAGCTCCAAATCCCCTGCAGCTCCGCTTTTAACAAAAAGAAGAATAAAGAAACCGGGCATTACAGCCGTGCTAATAAACGCACCCCCTGCAATAACGAGCTTCATGGACAATGGATAGATGGCCAGATAGGTAAAAGACAAGGCCAATATCATTCCATACGTAACCATTAACAGTGGATGGAAAAGGATGGACGTTATGTTAGCAAATAGTTTCATTGTATCTTTATTAAATTTCTTTTCTGAGTCTGGCCACAGGCAACCCCAGTTGTTCTCTGTATTTTGCTACGGTGCGCCGGGCAATCAGATACCCTTTTTCCGTTAGTATCTTTGTGAGTTCCTCATCTGTAAGCGGCTTACGTTTGTCTTCTCCCTCGATGCATTCCTTTAGTATTTTTTTTACTTCCCGGGTCGAAATCTCTTCTCCGGTATCCGTTTGCGTAGATTCGGAAAAGAAATATTTAAGAGGGTAGATTCCAAAATTGGTTTGCACATATTTACTGTTGCTCACCCTTGAAATTGTTGATATGTCGTAACCGCATCTTTCTGCAACATCTTTAAGGATCATAGGCCGGAGCGTTCCCTCATCTCCCGTCAGAAAGAATTCGGTCTGCAGCATGATGATGGTTTCCATAGTTCTGGTCAATGTTTCCTGACGCTGGCGTACAGCATCGATGAACCATTGGGCCGAATCCAGCTTTTGTTTTACAAACTGAACCGCGTCGCGCATATCGGATGTCTGGTTTGCCTTGTTACCCGTATAATCCTGAAACATGGCAGCATAATCTTTATTGATCCGCATTTCCGGAATTCCACGGTTATTCATGGTAAGGATTAGTTCTCCGTTGGAAGCCTCTACTAAAAAATCGGGGATAACCTGACTAAGTACGGTGTCCATACTGTCGCCCCACGCTGCTCCGGGTTTCGGATTAAGGGATGTGATTTCGTGAATTGCTTTTTTTAAAGATTCCTCGTCAACCTGCAATCCTCTTACTATTTTATCGTAGTGCTTACGGGTGAATTCATCGAAATATTCTTTCAACACCCTTATTGCCAACTGGCAATCGCTGTTATTATTTCCTTTCTCCAGTTGAATCAGCAAACACTCCTGCAGGTTCCGGGCTGCTACGCCTACAGGTTCTAAGTCCTGAATCACCAGAAGAACCCCTTTCACCTGATCGATGGTCACCTCTTGACCCGCCTGAAAAATCAAATCGTCGGCAATCGCTTCCAGATCCCGGCGCAAGTACCCGTCATCATCTATATTGCCAATAATATATTCGGCAATCTTCATTTCTGTCTCCGGTAATTCACGCAATCCAATCTGCTGTAAAAGGAACTCGTTCAGCGACTGACTTACCGAAAATGGAATATCCTCCTTTTGTTCTGCTTTTCCTCTGATCTCCTGAAGTTTGTAATCAGGGATATCCTCCTCACTCAGGTAATCGCCTAAGGCCAGATCCGTTTCCGATTCGGACACACTCCCTTCATCGGAGAAATCTGTATCGTCAGACTTTTCAAAGTCATCCTGTATCTCTCTACCTTCCTCCAGGGCCGGATTTTCTTCAAGTTCATGCTTAATGCGCTCTTCAAGCTCGATGGCCGGAAGTTCAAGAAGCCTGATTAGCTGAATCTGCTGAGGCGAAAGCTTCTGTTGTAACTTTTGTTGTAACTGTTGTTTCAACATACCTGTACTCACTCTGAATTAATGCATACGCAAATATAACCTCTTTATCCGAAAAAGAGGAGAGATAAGCCCGAATAGTAACAAATACAGCTTACTTTTTAATTCCCAGTTCCTTTTCATAGGCTGCTTTGTCGTTTATCAGCTTCAATGCCTGATTGTATATTTCGTTGTCGTCATTAATAACCTGGAAATATTCATTCATGTCAAAAAGATCGCGGGCAATCAAGGCTTTGACCTGCAACGTAATCAATGCTTTGGAACGATTGAATTCGTCTTCCTTGTAAGGTATTTTTTCGCCATTGGCAAGCGAGATCAACTCATCAATCAACGTTTGGGGAACTTCGAACTTTTCTTTGTAGGCGGCAATCGAGTCGAATTTTTTACCTAATTCCGTTCTGTTGTGGTCGATAAAGTTCATGGCCACCCTGTTTACCAATCCAGCAGCTACCAGATTTCTATGATAATCGGTGTAGCGGGTTGTGTCTACCGGAACAAAAACATCTGGCATGATACCGCCACCGCCATACACATCTCTCTTTGTGATCAGTGTACTGTATTTCATAGAGTCGGGGAAATGGATACTGTCTGCATTCGTAAGTTCTCCGCGGTTATATCTTTCAATCAGTTCTCGGTTATACAGAGCTTTATCCCCATTTTCGTATGGTTTCTGTATACAACGACCTGTAGGCGTATAGTAGCGCGAAACAGTAAGGCGGATCATCGATCCATCGGGTAGGGGAATGGGTTTTTGAACCAATCCCTTGCCAAAGGTACGTCTGCCGATGATTACACCTCTGTCCCAATCCTGTACGGCTCCGGATACAATCTCGCTGGCAGAAGCAGAAGCCTCGTCCACCAATATTACAAGCCGTCCGTTCTCAAACAATCCTTTTTTGCTGGATTTGGCATCTTCCCGTCTTTGTTTCGATCCTTCGGTATAAACAATCAGTTTATCGTCTGCCAGAAACTCATCTGCCAAATCAATCGCAATATTTAAATATCCTCCACCGTTAGACTGCAGGTCCAGAATCAGCTGCTTCATGCCTTTTTTCTGTAGTTTCTGAACGGCTTCCCTGAACTCGTCGGCTGTGGAAGCTGCAAAACGGTTTAACTTAATGTAACCTGTCTGTTTGTCGGCCATATAGGCAGCATCCAGACTATATACCGGAATCTTGCCGCGAATGATTTTAAATTCAATCAGTTCGGGATTGTTCTGTCGTAATACCTTAACCTTTACCAATGTTCCTTTGGGACCTCTAAGCCGCTTCATGATGTCTGGAGTTTTCATCTTAACGCCGGCTATCAAGGTATCGTTAACCGAAATAATACGATCTCCGGCCATTAGTCCCACTTTTTCGGACGGACCACCGGGGATTACCTGAATCACATATAGTGAATCAGTAAGCATATTGAACTGAATTCCTATTCCTTCAAAATTGCCCTGCAACGGCTCAGTCATCTCCTTGGTCTCTTCTTTGTCCATATAGGTGGAATGCGGATCCAGTTTTTCAAGCATACCACGTATGGCATCTTCGGCCAACTTGCCTTCGTCTACGGTATCAACGTATAAATTAGATATGGCATATAGAGCCAGGGAAAGTTTACGGGCATCCTGGTTGCTGTTCTGAGCTGTTACAGAAGTAAAGCAAAAGGCTATCAGAAAAAGGGACAATAGGTGTTGTTTCATTGTTTTATATTTATGTCAACATTACTAAACAAGACTCCCGGCTGTACGAAACAGCCGGTATCATTAAAATAATTCGGTTTCTTTAGGAACAAATAGTGAAATATCCTTTCCGTACCGCAGCAATTCGCGAACGATACTGGAGCTGATATGTGTATGTTCCGGTTCGGTAAATAATATGAAAGTTTCAATACCGGCCAGCTTCCTGTTTACATCGGCAATGCTTTTTTCGTATTCAAAGTCATTTACGGTACGGATACCGCGCATAATAAATTCGGCACCCATTTCGCGGGCAAAATCCACTGTAAGCGAATTATATTGTCTTACGCTTACCCTGGGCTCGTTTTTGTATAAAGCCTGAATGGCGGCAATACGCTTTTCCAGCGAGAAGTAGGTAAGCTTCTTATCGTTTATACCGATGGAAATCACAATTTCGTCTACCAGGTTAAGCCCACGGGTAACCAGCGACTGATGTCCGATGGTAAATGGATCGAACGTTCCGGGGAAAAGCGCTATACGTTTCATACTATATCTTCTTCTACAACCAGGTTGTCAATAATAAAGTTTTGCCGTTCCATTGTGTTCTTTCCCATATAGAACTCCAGCATATCTTTCACCAGATCTTCTTTTTTCATTGTTACCGGATCCAGACGTATGTCTTTTCCGATAAAGTTTTTAAATTCATCCGGAGATATTTCACCCAATCCTTTGAATCGGGTAATTTCCGGATTTTTTCCAACAGCAGCCATCGCTGCCAACCGTTCCTCTTCACTATAACAATAGAAGGTCTTCTGTTTGTTGCGAACCCTGAAAAGAGGTGTTTGCAGGATGTACACATGGTTCCGTTTAATCAGATCCGGAAAGAACTGCAGGAAGAATGTGATCAGCAATAAACGGATATGCATCCCGTCCACATCGGCATCGGTTGCAATAATCACTTTATTGTAGCGTAAACCTTCCAGTCCGTCTTCTATATTCAAAGCAGCCTGCAACAGATTGAATTCCTCATTCTCGTAAACGATCTTTTTAGTGAGGCCGAAACTATTAAGCGGTTTTCCTCTTAAGCTGAATACGGCCTGCAGATTCGGATCTCGGCTTTTGGTGATGGAGCCACTGGCAGAATCACCCTCAGTTATGAATATGCAGGTTTCCTCTGTTAAGTCACCTTTCGGATCGTTCAGGTGAATACGGCAATCCCTTAGTTTCTTGTTGTGCAGATTAGCTTTTTTTGCTCTTTCCCTGGCCAGTTTAGTTACACCGGCAATGGCTTTGCGCTCTTTTTCGCTTTCCAGAATCTTCCGAAGCAATGCATCTGCCGTTTCGGCATCTTTGTGCAGGTAATTGTCAAGTTCCTTTTTCAGGAAGTCACCGATAAATTTGGCAACGGTTGGTCCACCCGGTCCGATATCCCTTGAACCCAGCTTTGTTTTCGTCTGACTTTCAAAAACCGGTTCTTCCACCTTGATACTGATAGCCGCCACAATTCCCGAACGAATATCCGAGTAATCGAAATTCTTGGAGTAAAATTCCTTGATCACACGGCTTACCGCCTCCCTGAAAGAAGATAGGTGAGTACCACCCTGGGTAGTATGCTGACCGTTTACAAACGAATAATATTCTTCGCCGTACTGATTGCTATGGGTAATCACCACTTCGATATCTTCTCCTTGCAGATGGATAATCGGATAAAGAGGATCGGTGGTCATATTCTCATTGAGCAGATCCACCAAACCATTTTTGGAATGAAACTTTTTCCCGTTATATATGATGGATAGTCCGGAATTCAGAAAAACATAGTTCTTCAGCAAAGATTCGATGAATTCGCTTTTGTATTCGTATTCCCTGAAAATTTCTTTGTCGGGAACAAAATAAACCAGTGTACCGTTGGCTTCGCTGGTCGGCATAATGTCCGACTCTTCTGTAACCACGGCCTTGCTATATTCCACCCGTTTGCATTCTCCGTCCCGGTGACTTGTTATCAGGAAGTAGCTGCTCAGAGCGTTAACGGCTTTGATACCCACTCCATTCAACCCTACCGACTTTTTAAATGCCTTACTGTCGTATTTGGCACCGGTGTTCATCTTGCTTGAAACATCTATAACCTTTCCCAGAGGAACACCCCGGCCGTAATCCCTTACAGAAACGGCTCCCTCTTCTACGGTAACCTCGATAGATTTACCGTATCCCATCATATACTCATCGATAGAGTTATCCAGCACCTCCTTCAATAATACATAAATACCATCGTCTGCATAACTACCATCTCCCAGTTTGCCAATATACATCCCGGGCCGGCGGCGGATATGCTCCATCCAGTCCAGCGTGCGGATATCGTCTTCGTTATACGCAGTAAGCTGTTGTATTGTTGAATTCAGTTCATTCATAGTCTGTCTCTCTCTCTTATTTTAACTCTTTTATAAATGCACGTCTTGTTTTGTGATGCTCACGTTTGAAATAATCCCATTGAGCCTGAACAGCGCTGTTGGTTTCCAGTTCCGGATTACTTTCTCCGTACTCTACCCCCAGACTTCTGTAAATTGGAATCAGGTCGTTAAATATCAACGCATTTACACCTTTGTTCTGATATTCGGGCAACACTCCGATCAGGTAAAGATCCACAACTTTAGGTTTTGTCTTCAATGCTTTAAGCAGGTGGATAAAACCGAAAGGAAACAGACTTCCTTTTGCCTTCTTCATGGCTTCGGACAGGCTGGGCAGGGTAATGCCAAAACCGATCACCGCATCATCAGCTTCACGAATTATCAAAGTAACCAAGTCCAGACGGAGCATGGGGATATACATTTTTACATAATAATCGATCTGCTTTTGCGTAAGCGGAACAAAGCCATACAGGGGCGTATACGCTTTATTAAGCGTATCGAATATTTGCTGAACGTAAGGCATAATGTCTTTGGTTCTGGTAAATTTCATCACCTTTAAACCATGTTTCGCCTTTACAATTTCGGCAATACGTTCGTGTTTCTCCGGAGTCTTTTCAGGGATATAGATTTTGAACTCGTGCCAGTCCTGATCTTTCACATATCCCAGCCGTTCAAGATGCACCGGATAATAAGGATAGTTGTAAATTGTAGCCATGGTAGCCAACTGATCAAATCCTTCAACAAGCATACCTTCCTGATCCAGATCGGTAAATCCCATCGGTCCGTGCACGGCATTCATCCCTTTGCTTTTGGCCCAGTTCTCCACAGCTGCAAAAAGGGCATCAACCACCTCCTTGTCATCGATGAAATCTACAAAGCCAAACCGGGCATGGTTTTGTTTCCAGATCTCGTTGCTTTTCCGGTTTATAATACCCGCAATACGGCCCACAATCCTGTTGTCGCGCAACGCCAGAAAATAGATTGTTTCACAAAGCTCAAAAGCCGGATTTTTATCCCGGCTTAAAGTAACCATCTCCTCTTCAATTATTCCGGGCACATGGTAAGGACAATCCTTATATAACTCTATGTTGAACTTAACAAACTGCTTAAGCTCCTTCTTGCTTTTAACTTCTTTAATTTCTACGCTCATCCGTTCGTACGTGTTTGACTGGCAAATGTAAACATTTATTTCAAAAGCAAGTGAAACAGATTGAAAGAAAAGCAATATGACTCATGCAGACTCTGCTTAGCTATCTTGCTAACATTCTTTAGATTCGGGGTAGGAATTTTTGTATTTTTATTATCTTTGTCGACAAATAATTTAAACGTTATAACATGCTGCAATGATAGCTGAATACGTTTAGATACGCCGGAAAGAAACAAATTAGTGGAAAAACTAAATTTTATAAACAACAAAACACAAAAAATCATGCGTAAAATCACATTTGGTCTTTTGCTGTGCAGCTTTGCCCTGCAAAGCTTCGCGGTACATCCACCATTGGCGGGATTTAATTACGGAACGCAGTCTGCACCTGCAGGCGACGAATGGCAATCTCCCGAGAATCTATCTTTGAACAAGGAGCAGCCGCGAGCCTACTTCTTTTCATTTCAGGACCGGGAAAGTGCCCGTAAGGTATTACCCGAAAACAGCAGCTACTGGCAATCACTTAACGGTAACTGGAAATTTAACTGGGCGCCCGATCCGGATTCTCGCCCGAAGGATTTTTACAGGACGGACTTCAACGCCACTACGTGGGATAATATTCAGGTGCCTTGCAGCTGGAACATCGTTGGAATACAAAAAGACGGAACGCTCAAATACGGGGTGCCTATTTATGTAAATCAGCCGGTAATATTCCAGCACAGCGTGAAAGTGGACGATTGGCGTGGTGGAGTGATGCGTACACCGCCTGCAAACTGGACCACCTTCAAGCACCGTAACGAGATAGGTTCTTTCCTTCGTGATTTTGAAATTCCTCAAAACTGGGATGGCCGGGAAGTGTTTATCAGTTTCGACGGCGTTGATTCTTTCTTCTATCTGTGGATTAACGGTCAATATGTAGGCTTTTCCAAAAACTCACGCAATACAGCCAACTTCAATATCACCAAATACCTCCGTAAGGGAAAAAATATAATCGCTGCAGAAGTATACCGCAGTTCGGACGGCTCATTCCTGGAAGCTCAGGATATGTTCCGCTTGCCGGGAATCTTCCGCACGGTTGCACTTTATTCGACACCCAAACTACAGGTGCGCGACCTTAATGTGATTCCGGATTTGGACAATACCTATACCAACGGATCTCTTGCTATCAGTGCAGATATCCGTAACCTGGGGAATAAAAAGGCAAAAGGATATAAGCTGGTCTACTCGCTGTATGCAAACAAACTGTATTCGGACGATAATACGTTGGTATCCGAAGCAACCGCAACAGCCACCATCCCTGTAGTGGAAGCCTCTCAGCAGGCCGATGCACAAAAAGTAGTGATGCAGGTGCAGAACCCTAATAAGTGGTCGGCCGAATTCCCTTACCGCTATACGTTGGTTGCCGAACTGAAAGACGCAAAGAATAAAACCGTCGAAACAGTTTCAACCATTGTTGGCTTCCGTGAAGTTGAGATAAAAGACACACCGGCGTCTGAAGATGAATTCGGCTTGGCCGGACGATATTATTACGTAAACGGTAAAACCGTAAAATTAAAAGGGGTTAACCGTCACGAAACCAATCCGGGTGTTGGTCATGCCATTACCCGCAAGATGATGGAAGACGAAATTATGTTGATGAAGCGCGCCAATATAAACCACGTGCGTAACGCCCACTATCCGGATGATCCTTATTGGTATTTCCTTTGTAACAAGTACGGAATATATCTGGAAGACGAGGCAAACATTGAATCGCATCAATATTATTATGGAGCTGCCTCCCTTTCTCATCCGGTAGAATGGAAAAATGCCCATGTGGCCCGGGTTATGGAGATGGTACACAGTAACATCAACAATCCTTCCATTGTAATCTGGTCGTTGGGTAACGAAGCCGGACCGGGTAACAACTTTGTAGCCGCTTACGATGCTTTGAAAAAGGTTGACCTTTCCCGTCCGGTTCAGTACGAGCGTAATAACGATATCGTGGACATGGGCTCCAATCAGTACCCCTCAATCGGATGGATGCGCGGAGCGGTAAAAGGAACGTACAATATCAAATATCCGTTTCACGTTTCGGAATATGCCCATTCTATGGGAAATGCCTGTGGAAACCTGGTTGATTACTGGGAAGCAATCGAGTCGACCAACTTCTTCTGCGGTGGAGCTATCTGGGACTGGGTGGATCAATCCATGTACAATTACGATAAGGAAACCGGAAAGAGATACCTTGCTTATGGAGGCGACTTTGGTGATACCCCCAACGACGGTCAGTTTGTGATGAATGGAATTGTTTTTGGCGATCTGGAGCCGAAGCCACAATACTATGAAGTTAAGAAAGTATACCAGCATATCGGTATTACAGCGAAAGATATTCGGAAGGGCGAATTCGAGATTTTCAATAAATACTATTTCAAGGATCTATCGGATTACGATGTAAAATGGTCGCTTTACGAAAACGGAAAAGAGGTTCAACAAGGTAATGTAAGTCTTGGCAAGGTTGCACCCCGTACCAAAACCACGGTATCGTTGCCATACCGTTTCGATAATCTGAAGGAAAGTGCAGAATACTTTGTAAAGATACAATTCCTGCTGAATAAGAACATGCCTTGGGCTGCCAAGTCGTTTGTGCAGGCAGAAGAGCAGATTCAGGTTAAAGAGGCCGTAAACCGTCCAAGCATTTTGGAAGTTGCAGGTAAGGCGGGATCCATTCGCTTCATTGATTCTCCAACGGACATAAAAACGGTGAAGGGCGATCATTTTGAAGCCAAGTTTGATGCATCTACCGGAACATTGTATAGCCTTACTTACGGAAACGAGACAGTGATCGAAGAGGGTAAGGGTCCGAAACTGGATGCCTTGCGTGCATTTGTAAATAACGACAACTGGTTCTATTCACAATGGTTCGACCGCGGTTTGCATAACCTGGTACATAAAGCAACCGGTATGAATGTAAATGTAAAGGAGAATGGAACCGTAGTGCTTTCGTTTACGGTTGAATCGCAGGCTCCCAACGCAGCGAAAATTCATGGAGGAACAAGTTCCGGCAAGAACCGTATCGAGGAGCTGACGGATAAAATCTTTGGGGCAGACGACTTTAAGTTTACCACCAATCAGATCTGGACGGTTTACAAAGACGGTTCGGTGGAATTGCAATCCAGCATCACTTCTAACCAACCGGCACTTGTATTACCTCGTTTGGGTTATGTAATGCAGGTTCCTCAGCAATACAAACATTTTAATTATTACGGACGCGGACCAATCGATAATTACGCCGACCGTAAAAGCGGGCAGTTCATCGAGCTGCATACCAATACTGTGGAAGGCGAGTTTGTAAACTTCCCCAAACCTCAGGATATGGGTAATCACGAAGATGTACGTTGGTGTGCACTCACCAACGATGCCGGTAACGGAGCCGTATTTGTTGCAACCGACCGCTTATCGGTTTCCGCACTTCCCTATTCTGCCAAAGATCTTATCCTTGCATCGCATCCGTATCAATTGCCTCCGGTGGGAGATACCTATCTGCATCTTGATCTGGCTGTAACCGGTTTGGGAGGAAACAGTTGCGGACAAGGAGCACCGTTGCCCGACGACCGTGTAAATGCTGCACATCATACCACCGGATTTATTATCCGTCCGGCTGGAAAAGATCTGGCTCAGACTGCCCAGGTGGCTCCTGCAGGAGACATCCCGCTCAGCATCATTCGCGACGGAGCAGGCCAGGTAACGCTTACATCTTCTAAAAAAGATGCCGTAATCTGCTATACTGTAGACAAAAGTAAAGCTAAAGAATACACAGAACCCATTGCCCTTCGCAACGGAGGAAAGGTAACGGCCTGGTTTAAAGATACGCCAGCCAATAAGATCAGCAGCACCTTCACAAAGATAACCAATATCCAGACAAACGTGATTTATGCAAGCAGTCAGGAAGCTGGCGAAGGAGATGCCAAGAACCTGACTGACGGAGATCCGAATACCATCTGGCATACCATGTATTCTGTAACCGTAGCTAAACATCCTCACTGGGTGGATTTGGACTGTGGAGAGATAAAGACCATCAAAGGATTTACGTACCTTCCCCGTCAGGGTGGAGGCAATGGTAACGTGAAGGATTATACCATCCATGTAAGTGTGGACGGGAAGGAGTGGGGAGACCCAATCCATAAAGCAGCGTTCGAAAACAATGCTGCCGAAAAGAAAGTAACCTTCAGCAAACCGGTTAAAGCCCGCTACATACGCTTTACTGCGTTAAGTGAACAAAGGGGACAGGATTATGCCACCGGTGCCGAAATTACAATCCAAGCCGAATAGGAACAATCTATCCTGAAATAACCCGAAAGGGGATGTCTGCCAAGGCATCCCCTTTCTTTTTTATACGAATTATATCCGGACATACATCCAATCCATTTATTTTGTATTTTTGATGCAGGAGAGTGATCTCCTGTCTTGAAACAATCGTTTAACAACTAAATAAACAACCAGGCCATGTTCGACTTTCTAGATCAGTATCCCTATTTATTGCCGGTCATCATCTTTTTTGGCCGCATAATAGACGTAACGTTGGGAACACTACGTATTATATTTGTTTCCAAAGGAGAGAAGTACAAAGCTCCCATTATCGGTTTTTTTGAGGTGTTTATCTGGATAGTCATAATTTCGCAGATATTCTCGAGGGCAAACGACCTGCTGGCTTACATAAGCTATGCCGCCGGCTATGCTACGGGCAACTACGTGGGTATTATCATTGAAAGCCGTATTGCCTTTGGTGTATTGGTATGCCGTATTTACACCAACAAAGAACCCTCATCATTGGTAAGGATGATTAAGAACCGGGGGTATGGAGTGACTGTTATGGAAGGGATGGGCTCCATCATGAAAGCATGGGTGGTTGAGGCCGTGGTAGAACGCAAAGCTCTGAAAGAGATTGACCAGTACATAACCAACTTCGATAAAAATACATTCTACACCGCCGAAGATGTACGTATACGGCAGAAAGGAATCTTCCCTGAGCCTACCTCATTTTTTAACCGTTGGAGACCTGGTAAGTAAAATAGCAAAAAAACAGTCGAGTAGGCCTGA